>Ga0307968_1000572_pt1:0-25000 | contig 26867 bp, 24 predicted proteins | sample OrgLakmetagen650_FD_201834 | JGI IMG/M metagenome (GOLD analysis project Ga0307968, IMG submission 201834) | Saline water microbial communities from Organic Lake, Antarctica - #650 | ecosystem: Environmental > Aquatic > Non-marine Saline and Alkaline > Saline | place: Antarctica: Organic...
AATTGAGGTGCGCAGAGCTTTCTCAGGGGCATTGCGCAGACCCCATTGCGCAGACCCCCAGCAGCAAGCTTGCATGGCTTTGAATTACAGGTACCAGCATTGCGCGGGTACTTGAGCATTGCGCAACACACAATGAGCTAGTACATTGTTACAGCCACTACTGAGGTCATGTAAGGAAAGAACGCATGTTTGTTCTGTTGTTGTTCCTTCTCTGTCCTGGGGCTAATCCATTGAATCTATGTGCCGAAACTAGATATTCTCCCATTCTACCCCATTCTCATCCACACACAGCCGCAACCCAGCACCCTGCTCATTGCCCTCCTCAATGCACCTATCCATTGCCTACCCAGAATTTATAACATTAATTAATTATGCGATTGCGCACAATTGCGCACCGGCTCTCACCGGAATAATTTCCCGCTTGCGCACCCGATTGTGCACCCCGATTTCAAGTGTAGCAAAATATTCATTGCGCGTCTCCATTGCTCCAAAAAAGATAATTAAAGCGCAATGGTCAAGCGTTGGTACGGTATTGAGAGGGATGCGGATTGGTGCGGACAGGGTAAAAATAACTATTTTTTTGAGGGGTGCGGAACGAGTACATGTCCCTACGGTACTCTGGCTAAAAGAATAAATTATGTTGCTGTGAAAGTTGTAAGTCGCAACACCATCATGGTGAAAGCTCAAGCCTTGAGTTGCAGAATGTCAGAGCCTTAAGTATTCAGAGTAGCCAACTAATGTTCACTCGACAAACTTCTCATTCCTCCTTTAGTCTTGATCATCTTTCCTCGGGCCTCGACAGCTATATGAGTTGACCTTGAAACACTCGTGCCTGCAGCACCCATGGACATGTCCCTACTACAGTTTATATTGGCTGCCTCACCCTCCCCTTACAAGCGCTGTACAATGGTAAGTACCTTCTCAAAAGTGGTGACAGGTGGATGTGTGTACTTGACATTGCTTCCTATGTAAATTAAGCTGAGCTAGAATTCCTGGCATCCAGACTGTATCCCCTTGAGCGAATGTAGAGGATGCCTGCGTGTCTTCCCCCTGCTTTGTGCATGGTGCCTTATCTTACATTTTATCTAAACATGCTTCTCCCTACTATTTAGCAAGATCCCGCAGAGAACTCGTCGCTCCTCGCCTCGTCCTGCGTATTTTAAACAGCGCCTGCCTGCTTGACCAAGCAAGTTTGCTATTTTCTCAACCCTGCAGACAAGGCTACGTCTTTGCTATATTGCCCTTTGCAGTTCTTTTAAGCCTTCATTGTCAGTGCATAAATGTTTGGCCTTTCTTTTACACTCAGTCACGTGCACTCCAGTATGCGCAATTGCTTTGCTACCAACAGCCATATTAATCTCCAAACTACTCAGCTGGCCCACAACCACACTCACTTGCACGCTCAGTACCAGTGCTCACCCATGGCCTCTATCCTGTCCATTGCAGGCCAACTGCTCTGACGGTGTGACAGCACACGTGCGCTCATTCCTGCATGGCTCCGCCCGCATCACTATCAGCATCGCCACGGTGGCCGCCTCAGAAGCACTGCCCAATGAGGACAAGCAGCAGGTGCGCAAGAGGGGTGCATACCATCTCATATACGTAGGTGTGCGCCTGGTGCATGGATACTGAAAGAGCGTGTGTGTGTGGGCTTCCTTCCCTTCTTCTGGGTGCCTCTGAAAGCTTCTGCTTCTGCTGCTTCTGCTGCTTCTGCTGCTTGTGCTACTGCTGGAGGATGGCTGCCTGCTGCATGCAAGCGCACCGTGCTCCAGGAATTTGCACCTGAGACAGCAGCAGCTCTGCCCTCAAACTTCTTTCCTGGAGAAGCTTGAACTCCCATAAAAGGCTGAGCATGGGTCTATCCTAAGTCCAAATGGGGCAGGAAAGATACATGCTGGTTGGCAGCAGGTGCTTGCAAGCTTACTCAGGGCAATGTCAGCCTCAGAAGCTCCCAAGGAAACCATGTCCGCTTCTCAAGGTGCAACTCGGCCATAATGATGATGGCTGCCCCTGAAAACGACGAGGGTCTTTTGCGGAGCCTATTATTGCCCCTGCAAGAAAGTCAAGGTTTGGAATGCCTGATTTATTGCGAGGGGCCTCAATATTTATTTATATATTCGCAATAATTTGGTAATCATCTTGTCAACGGAGGGCAGGGAACAAGAGGGTGGGAACATAAAAGTGAAGGAGATCAAAACAGGACGTGTCAAGTTGTTAGGTGGGGCAAGTTGAATTTCATGATCAAGATCTGGGCTGCATGGCTGCAAATCAACCTAATAGTACGCAATGGCAACAGCCCCCATGCTGGCATAGGTACGTATTGACCACATTCAATCATTTCTATCTGTAACGATAACGGGTAGTGACCAGCATGCACCACATTTGCTCCCATCGCCACTCAGGTCTGGATGTGGCTGCGGCCTAAGGGGCGAGGGGACGCTGCCCGCATGGATGTGCGTCGCCTGCCGCTGAGCGCGGAGGCAGCATGCCTATCCCTAGGCCATTTCTTGCAGGTACGCAGTGTAGCAGGCCTTGCTTCAATGTTAACACGGTGCCAGCTGCAGCAGTGTTGTGCCAAATCTGTCCTGTTGATCCTCTATTTGATCTCACTCGCGTCCTCTGCATCATTGTGTCCACCCGCCGCTTCCTGCAGCTGACATTTACCGCTGACATGCTGGACGTGGGGGGCCGTTGCTTGCATCATGACTTTGTGCGCTACTTTGGCCTTGGGCGCTCCGTCATCTGCATGTATCAGGTGCACAGGCTTTGGTGCAGATCTTGTCAGAAACCCTTACCTCTTCAACCCAAATCCTCAGCCCCAGTACTAAGCATTAGGACTGCCTCAAGCTGCCTTACGCAAGGGCCAAAGCAGTGTACAGATTATAAGGTCGAATGGTTTTATAAATGTCCCGTGAGGCGTCTTGAGTATTAAAATCAATGTCCTTCAGCATTTTTGAAAACAAAATTATGTTTCGCACACTTACAAGTAGAGACAGACGCCGCATCATTTTGGTGATTCAACTGTGAGGCAATCTGTCACAGGGCACTTCATGACAGGCCTGGGTCATTGTGCAGCTAGGTATCCTTGAGCAGCCTGCTCCTGCCATTTTCGCTTCTACACCTTACAGTGTGAGGAAAGTGGAGTCATGCTTCAAATCTGAGTAAATGGCTTAATTTTTGGCTTCAAGCCCGTGCTGCTGCCTCAGCACAGTCGCTCCTCACTGTGATCGCTCATGCTGTTGCCTCATCTGCCCATGCTTTTTTTGGGTGATACTAACATGTGACATGCCAGATGCATGTAGGTCATCCAAAAAGTAGTACCTACATTATTGACACCACTGTACACAGGATCACATTTCCCCGTACACGGTGCTAATGCCCAAGCTCGCCTGTGTGTATGGCCTGCCAGCACAGCTGAAGTGGCTAAAAGAGGAGGTGCGCACTTTTGTCCAACCTCATATTTTTTCCGCAGTCAAGTACCTTAGTAGTGGGCATTGTTTGTTGCTGTAAGGGCCAAGCATGTAGGCACTCCTTACACCTGCCAAAGTAAACTTCCTCTTCACTCTGATCAAATTCCTGTAATGGACCTCGTAAACCTCACCCCTCTTTTTGTGTTACCAAACCTTTGCCTTGCGCTGTGTTTGTGTGTGTTGTGCCTTGTTCAGCTTAACTTATGCACCAATTGAACCCTTGGGCTGTGCCGCAGGCGGAGGAGCTTGAAAAGGAGGCCGCCCAGGCGTTCAGCCAAATAGAAGGCGCCCTGCACCACCAGCCCAAGCTGCTGCAACAGCACGCCCCACCCTTGCTGGCCTCGTCAGAACCTACAGAGGAAAAAGGAGAGGCCCCAGCAGCCTTGACAGGCAGTAATATTGCTGGGACAGCAGCAGCAGTAGCAGCTCCGACTCAGCAGCCTGACAGCAAGAGCAACGAACACCTCGTGGCCCCACAGGGGTTTTCAGCTGAGCCGGCTTTTGGTGATGCGTCCGGCGTGCCGGTCGCTGGCGGTGCCGCCCTGCTGCCACACCAGAGTGCAAAGGCAAAGGAGCAGCACCTACTTCAGCGTGCTGGCCTGAAAGTGCTGCAGCACATCATCAACCAAGACAGGGTCTCTTTCATGTCAAAGGTGGGTGGAGGCATCTGGTACGTTGAAGCTGGTGCGCACTCTGCTTCATCTTTTATTGGCATCGACCTAATGAACAAGGGCATATTGCTTGCAAACTGCATGCCCATTCACAAGGTTGCGTCCAGTGCCCAGTGCCTGAATCAAGTGCAAGGTTGGACCTAGCTGTCAAGGGACAGGCCTTGTAGTTAAAAGGGGTGAAGGCTTCACACAATAACATGCACCTGTTGCGGTGCTGTCGCTACCCAAGCCTGTTACTCCCATCCCCAGTGCTTGACATGGCAGGGTCTTACACACAAGACTCCCAAACCTGCTCTTGCAGGTAGCAGCTTGCTTGCAGCGCCCTTTCCACCACCCCTCCTTAATGGACGTCACGCGTGAGCCAAGTGCAGTACACATCCCCCCGGAGCAGTCTGCCACTTTCTGCCAGGCTAGCAGCTCGTCCACCTCCTCAGCTAGTCCCCATCAAATGCCTGCAGACAGTGCAGGCGCAGCAAAGGCCACAGTGTGTGGAGTTGAAGGTGAGTTGGAGTGCAAGTGTTGTAGTCCGTTGAGTGAGCTTGAGCGCATGCGCATACGCACGCGTGCCCATCCTGCGATTTGCGTGCGCACAGTCGCATACGCATTTGCACAATCAAAACATACTCTCACAGCTGGCACCTTTGCAGGGGGCACTGGCGGTGAGCCGATGAAGCAAGCTGAGGCAACAGCCACATTATCATCGGCAGCAGCAGCAGCAGCAGCAGCACAGAGCATTGAAGCCACCGACGGCACATTTGCGAACACAGAGGCAAACACTTCTGTTGAGGCAGACGCAAGTCTGCGCTTGCACTCGCCAGCCGTCAGTGCTGACCCCTCAGCTGCTGCTACACAGGGTATTGCCCTCAAACTGGGCTCTCCTGTTCCCTCCAACTGCGCTGGCTGTGTGGGACTGAGCTGTGGCAATGAAGATGAGGGGGGTCTGATTGAATCACAGGCCCCTACCTCTCTTGCTGGTGGACCCTTTGCTGGCAGCACCCCTACTGATGGTGCTGTTGGGGCCAAGGACTCAGATGTGCCTGTAAGCCATGGAGCAAGCTGCGTGGCTGGGGGCGACGGGGGTCATGCAATGGAAACGAGTGATGAAGCTGTGCTCAGCAGCTGCAATGTGGTGGGAGGCACGTCAGAGGGTAGGAGGGATGTCGAAGGCGTTGTTGAGGTGGGAACAAGAGGTGGGGAGATCGACGACAGCTGCTTTAAGAGTGCGGCCTCCCAGAAGCAGCAGCAGCAGCAGCAGCAGCAACAGCAGCGGGATGAGGCACCTGATGTGGGCTGGAGTGCTGAATTGAGCCAGGAGGGGGTGGATGGGCCATGGGAGGCACAGGTGTGTTGGTTATCCTCGACCGCTAAAGCATGGTCGACACAGTCTTGTTCCCTGCTTGAAGAGTGCAGATGATTCTGTGGTGTAAATGAGCGTGCTCACTCTTGTTGAATTAATTAGTTTGTTTGTCACGGTTTGAATTGAAATCACACGCTGGTGAACATGCATTCGTTGTTGATGTTGCTGCCGAGCTAGTGTGGGCAGACTAGCTACGCCGTGGTTAGGGACCGGCGTATAGCGCTATATGAAGCATTTCTATAGCGCTATATAGCGCTGAATTGCGCTATATTTTAGCCACTACATCTGCCAGAACTCCCCTGTGGCGAAGAAGCATCGGCATCAAATTTGAAAAGCATGCAGGGCATCGTGCACAATGCTTCCTGGCAAGAATGAAGTTGGAAAATCGGTTCTATTGAGCTCTGGCAGGATGTAGCTCCCAAATATAGCGCTATACAGTGTTGTTCAGGCGTATTTTCAAAGTTCCGGTTTGCCCTAAGCCTTGTTGAGAATAAGTGCGGGCTGCCCTAAGGGGCTTTGGAAATAGTTGCGGTTTTGCCTTTCAAAAATTTCATCATTTGTGTGTGAGTGTTAAATAAATTTCAAGGCCTTTATGAGGTTCACTTAGGGCAGGGGAACAGGAGGAGGAGGCAGTATCTTGTTACATTGGTAATTGGTAATATCAAATGTTCTCCAAAAATGAGGCTTCACCTTCAACTTGAACAACTGCCACACTGTCGGGATCAAGAGCAAAAATAGATTCATCCTCAACTTCATCACTGCCTTCTTCATCCTCAAGCCATAGAGCATCATCATCACCATCATCACCATCATCATCACTGCCATCATCAGCGCAAAAAGCAAAGTCAAAATCTGGCTCACCATCATCTATACCATCTTCAAGCCTCCCAATCTCAATTCGGCTAACCTTTTTGTGCAGTTGGTTAAGCACCATGCAACTGGCTGGAGAAATAACATACTTCTTTGCTGCAGCATCAACATCAAATCCCTCAAGGTCATTGCACAAAAGCTTCACACGCATCAAGGAATCAACAGTAACAATCTCCAAACGGTTTCGCAGCTTATTCTTAATTCTCTTATGAAGGCTAAATCCACGCTCAACAACAGCAGTTTGAACTGGAATTAAGAACATTGTAAGAACTAATTGAAATAAGTTAGGGAAATTCAACTGAGCCTCTTCCAAAGATAATTTCCTCCAGATGTACATGGCATTTGTCTGTTGCGACTCATTAACTGTTTTAATAATGCATTTTTCAAGGCCATAAACTCAGCCGCTATAATACTCTCACGACCTGAGACCACAAACATACGCTTAGAACCCAGATGACTTCCACAAAAGTGCACAAGCAAGCACCTGAGCATATCACTTCCAAACTTGTGTAATTCTGCTGCAGGCATGCCAAGATAGGTGCTAGGGACAAATATGAGGATTTTATTTACATGATGCTGCTTTCAAAACGCACATTAAGATTGCCAATAAGGAACTCTGCAATTTTCCTAAATAATGTATGCAGCACACTTAGTTTACACTTCCTCAACTGAAAGTAGTAACCCTCAGCTGGACTCCATACACCTTTTGCTGTGACATTGGGCAGAAATGTGCCTTTGAAATTTGGCAGATCAGCTTGCTTAAAACCTATAGGGCTAATAAACATACTCGTCAACTGGCCCTTGCACAACTCCACATACACATGAACCTGATGAGGCAATATTGAATCAGCTTGGAATTTCAGGCTCAGCTCATGCAAGGGGGTCACCAGCGCCGCTATACCTGTGGTTTTTTGCCACACACACACGTGCCTTATGTGAACACAATGTCTGTGAAGCAGCATGACCCAGCTGTTCCCCCTGGCTCAAGTGTTGGACCAGGACTAAGCTGTGCATGCATGCATGCTTATGTGCGTGTATGCATGCGTGCCTGTGTGCGTGCGTGCCTGTGTGTGTTTGTGTGTGTGCGTGCGTGCGTGCGTGCGTGCAAGCTCTGCAGGTGTGTATGCGTGCACTCGTGTGAGGGTGCAGGCATGTCTATGCATGCGTGTCTGCCTTGTGGTGCTCATGATGTCTTGGCTCATGGTATGTGCTCCTCACAGCACTCCAAGGCTCCACAAGGGTACGTTTCTGTGTTGTGTTGATGCTTGGACGCTTAAGGACGAATCCGAGCCGAGTTTGAAGCGTGGGCATGAGCCAAATCAAAGCAAATTGACGATTGTGATTTTTGGCACGCGTTATATCTGAAAATATTACAGTGCTATAAACAAACGCCAATCCCTAGCCATGTTGCATACTGCAAAAGTTGTGATGACATTCCAGACCCTGCCCGTGGTCTGATAAACAGTACTGAATCGGTGAGCTGCAGGTTCTACGGGGCTTATATGAGCTGAACCAACTATGTGCCGTGCTTTATTTACACTGGCCTATAGCTTCTCCTGTGTTTCAGCTCTCATACCAATTTCTCGTTGTGCACTACACATGCAGGTTGCAGCAGGCTTGTGTGAGCTAAACCAGCTGCGCCGCTCTCTGGCTGTCACCCTGCTCACCTGGGCTGCCAACCTGCAGGACCCCGACTGCTTTGCGAAGCTGTGCACGCAAGCGCAGTCAGTACAGCAGCAGCAGCAGCAGCAGTTAGAGGGGCCGGAGCTGCGCTCCTCCTCTCCTTCCCCACATCCTCATTTGTCAGGGGTCCATCAGGGGTCTGGAGGAGGAGTTGGGGGGGCCCCTGGGGGGGTGGGGGGGGGGGGGGGGGGGGGGCCCGGGGGGGGGGAGCATGGAAGGCACGCTGGCCCTCATGCAGCAGCTGGAAGCGGAATCAGCCAGTGCAGGTGTGTAGGAGTAAACCAGGGGTTTCTAAATTGCTAGGACTCTGGCAAGAGACACTGTAAGAGGGAGAATGATCAATGAGGCACTGGCTGCTCCTCTGCCTATTGCAAATTCCACCAGCCTGTATCCATGACACTTCCTGCTGAGATGCTGAGTAGAACGTTTGGTTTCTGACAGATCTCTAATCTTGCTTTGCTCAGAACTCCATGTATTTTTTCTCTTTTAAATTTACCACTTGGCGATTTTTTCTGTCTGTGTTCACGAGGCTGCATACTATGGACGGTGATCTTTCTTAATTCTTATCATCCAATCCCTTCATACAGATTGTGATTATATGAACGCCTTCTCGTTAGCTGCCTGAGTCCTTTGAGTTTGCGCATGGGCACTCATGCATGCTCATGGCATTTTGCATCGCACATTGGGATAGCATATACACACACAAGCGCACACGTACACATGTACATGCGCACACACACACATGAGCCACTGCGTACTTGGCCCGTGCATGATCTACTTATGCCAGCGGATACATTCCTGCGTGCTGTGCCTTGCGCAGGCCTACTTCCATTGCCCATCATTGCCAGCAGTGTCGGCCCCATCACACTGTCTGACGTAGCCAATCTGGCCGTGGGAGCTGCACGAAGCCAAGCCGCCTCCCCTGCCACTGCACCTACACCTGTAGAAAGCGCGACTGCCCTTGTTAAGGAAGATTTGCTGAACAGTAGAGCCTCCTGGGGCACGGTGTCGCAGCAGCAGCAGCAGCAGCAGATGATGGATGCTTCACAGCAGCACCAGACAAAGCCCTATCTAGCAGAAGGCCCGGCACTGCAGCAGCAGCAGCAGCAGCAGCATCTGCATCAGGACGATGATGACGATGAGTCTTACCGGTAAGATAATCATGGTGTTGTGCAACTTCCTGGCGTGCAAACTGACGGCAGGCACTCCTGGGAGACTTGCGTTTGGTCTTGATTGATGGAGCAAACTGACGGCAGACACGTAACCCTAACCCTAAACCCCTAAACCCTGGCAAATTAGGCGCTCGTAATTGGCGTATGCATCGTAATTGGCGTCTGCTAATTACGCCTTCGTATTTGGAGACTCGCGTTGTCTGATTTGTTAGTCCCTGCTTGCTCTAGCGTGGCTGTGCTGTATTGTGTACTGTACTTTTGTCCCTTGTTTGTTTTTGTATGGCTGTACTGTTTGTGCTGACAAAGTTCCTCTCTGTGCTCAACTGTTTCGTCACACAGATGCTATGGAGGATTGCACGCCCCCCTGGCAGATGCCGGGATGGAGGGAGACAACGAGGAGGACACCGCGTTCTACCCTCAGGTGTGATTCAATGTTGCAGTGCTGACCTCAGTACTGCAAACCAGAAATCTGGTTGGAGTGTGCCTGACCCTCACAGCCAGGCTGCTGCTCTGATCTTACACAGCCTCTCAATGGAGAGGGTGATTGGTGGATCTTTGCCTGCATCCTGTGATTGAGCCGCTACAAAGGTGACAGCAACAAAGCTTGCTTTGCTACAATTTGATGTCTTGACTTCAGTAGCAGACCCTTTGACGAGAAAAGGAAAGTTCAAAATTTTGCTAACGGTGCTTCCATGCTCCAAGTTACTGAATCTAGATGCCGAAAGAGGTTATTGCGAAGCACACTTTGTTGCAAGCAATTGTGTGACCAGGGCATAACCAGGTAGACATATTTTGACATGAACGGCTAATAATCAAAAGGACCAACAAAAAGCCAGGGGAAACAGCCTTGTTTCTTTATTCCCACACCGGTAAACGGCATGGGTGATCAAGTACAATGCATGCATGCAAACTCCCTCATGTACTTTATGCTCCTCTCACATTCGCCTCTCCTGTTCCTTTAGCCTGCACAACGTCTTACATGCACTGCATCCTGCCCTGCATCTCTCTCTCTCTCTCTCTCTCTCTCTCTCTCTCTCTCTCTCTCTGCACGTCTTACTTACATCTGCGGCTTCCTGCATCTTTCTCTGCACGTCTTACCTGCACCGCATGCTGACATCATGTGTCTCACAGGGTCTTCCATCTTGCACCGACGATGAGCCCTCAGTTACCACAGCTGCTGCAGGCAGCAACAATTGCATGTTGCAGCCCCCCATACCAGGCCCTGCTTGCACTGGGAGCATCGTCGACGATAGCACAGACGAAGCTGCTGCTGCAGCTGATGACGGAGGTGGGTTTGGTCTTGAGTATGGTGCTGCTGCTGCTGCTGCTGACAGAGGTGGCATTCTGGGACCGAGCATTGTTCGAGCAGCAGGCGTACCCCACAGTGCAAGCACATTGACAGTTGTAAACGCGGGCTTGGACACTGAGGTCAGCAATTACACAGGGGATGATGCCAAAGCTGCACTGGCCTTGATTGGGAGTCACTCGGCTGGGGGGCTGCTGGTGCCTGGCTTGGCTGCTGCTGACGCAGAGAAGGCTGGAGTTTGGGGGGAGGAGGCGGGCGCCGTTGGTTTAGAAGCTGCAGAAGAGGTGTCAGGCTCAGGTAAGGGGGGGGGTGATGCGCGTATGCGATCCGAAAAGGGGTTTGCCCTTGCTTGTTTGAGGCCTGAGCCTTATCAGGCTTTGATGAGGCCATGTTGCCTAAAGTACTTTCATGCCTCCAACCTCCAGCCTCCAACTCAGCCTCTCATCATTTCTAAAACTGCAGCTGTCGCTTACTCTAGCATGAACCTCCGTTTCAATCCATGCCTCTCACCCGACGGGAGGGTTTCACACCATCCATCAGCTGCTATGGTGCTAATACCCTAAATTGCACTGACACACACACACACACCTGCCGGCACGTACTGCTTCTATCTGCTACATCTGCTTTTACACTGCTGCAGCTCCCAGCAGCGCTGCCTTCAAGACGCGCTCTCTTGTTGCCGACAAGCCCCCTCCCTCAGCTTTGGCCTCGCCTGCTCGTCGCCACCACCACACGTCCAAGAGCTTCACCCTGCAGGGAGTAAGTGTGAAGAGGGGAGCGGTTTTGACTATAATATAAGTATTTATGGGTTTTGTAATGATTCTCGCTATTGTTGGCCTGCTGTTGTATGCAAGCGGAAGCTACTGCTGTCGTAGATGCGTGCGTACAAGACTCTGCAAAGCTTACTCGAATTATTTATGGTCTTGCAGAGAACAACTGAGGGGGTGTTTAGGTGTGATGTAGGCACAATCGCGCCACACACACAGTCTGCTTACTGTGGCTGAACTCCTTTTGGTATGGCATATGGCAGAACATCTCTAGCTGTTGTGAACAGGAAGGGAGCTTGTGCTCCTAGGCTGCAGGTTGCTGTGGAGAAAAAAGAAATTGGATTAATGACTGCATACTTTTGCTGATCTAGCTTCAGCCTTTTGGCGTTGTCAAAGTCCCGCATATTCCTGAGTAAAGTGTGTGGATCAAAACAAGTTGCTCAAATTAGAGCACCCCATACCTCAGTAAGCCATTTGGCTTTGCCTCAAATACAAGAGCAGCAGCTTTAACTCGGGACTAGCGCAGTAAACAAAAAGTGTAAAGATGTAGCATTTTTCTGTACCTTTGCATGCCGACAGATTATGCGGCACACGTAAACATACGATTGTTTTCACACGGGCCCAACTTACATACACACATATCGATACACACATGCATACATTATCACATACACACAGGGACCTGGCAGCCAGTCACCATGGCTACTGTCCAAGTCTCAAGCCGACAGCAAACCACCCCTTGTAAATTTAGGGGGCAACGCACCCATTATCGGGCGCCTGTGCATTCCTGGACGTACCTTGCTACCCTCTGGAATTGAGGCAAGTGATGTATTTTATCCAAGCACGCACGCAGAACTCCAGGGGTGTTATCACTCAACGTGTCCTTATCCTTAATTTGAAATGTAAGTCACAAAGGAATCTGTGGCTGAAATGGACGACCCTGCTGGCTTGAACAAATGAGCAGCATGTTATAGTGTTCAAAACACATGCTGAGCCACCACGTCCCAACCAGAGCTCACACACACATATACACACACATACGCACACGCAAATACACACACATACACACACATACACACACGTACACACACTTACACACACATACACATTCATACACACACACGACACACACATACACACACACATACACACACATACACATACACATACACACACATACACACACACTTCCACACACACACGACACCACCAGTACGTCAAAAGACAGGTGAATATATAAAACTAGGTTTGGAGGGGTTTTGACGCAATCTGGCACTCTCGTTCTCCTAACTTATCCAGGGAAATAGCCGCCCAACTTAATTAAGATCTCGCCAACCACTGGGTCTTTGACTCAACTTCTTTGCAATGACCCTTAGTTTTAAGGAGGACCTCCAAACTCCGAATTGCTCTGCTGTCCGGTCGTCGGCAATCCCTAAGCACCTAAGCTTGAACACTGCCAGTAACGGCGCACATAGGTTTGTTTGAGAAGTTTATCCATTCTGGGTTGCTCATCTAACCTCTTCTGATAGAGTTTTCACCTGCGTAAAGACTTTCAGAAAAGGTCACACGTACGTGTCCATGTGCATACAGCTGCACACACAACACATACACACAGGACGTAGTAATTCCAATCCACGACTGCGAGCCGTCCTCCATCATCGCGCACTGCTTAGCCAGCCGCCCCTACCACCTTCTGCTCAACGCGTCTATCAAGAACCTGTTCATAGAGCTACGTCAAGGGGGCAGTCGGCCCGCCCCCCAGGATACAGGCACCCCGGCTACCCAGTTTACAGCCAACCGCAGTGGTGTTGGCTGGGAGGGGGGGGCTACTATGCCTCCTTCCTCCACCTCTGCCACGGTGTCTGATGCCTCTTCGACGCCTGCTCCTGCCTCCATACCTTCTCCCATACACAAAGCAGCACCTCCCACCCCTGAGGCAACAGGTCACAATGAAGCACAAAGAGGGAGCGGTGCACCTGGCTTGCCAGCCACAGCTACAGCCCAGCTCAACCCTACCGTCAGCTCTGTGACCCACACGCACGCAGACACGCTCACAGCATCCCAGCCACCCGCCCAATTGCATCCCCCTTCCCACCACGCCACCATCAGCAGCCCTACATCAACAGCTCAAGGGCGCGCGGCCTTGCCTACCTTGCTGGGGCAAGTCCACCAAAACACCACGCTGTATGCTTCCCATCCCCCAGCAGAACGCAACAGCAATGAGAGCTACCCCCCTCACGCTCACCCCCCTGCTCCTGCCACACACCCCATCCCAAATCCCACCGCAAACACCCCCTTCGACCACCACACAGTCCCAAGCCCCAGCCGTACTGCAGTCACTAGTGCAGCGCACAGCAATGAGAGTGGTGGTATCAACAATGGAGACCCTGCAGTGCAACAGCAGCAGCAGCAGCAGCAGCAGCAGCAGCAGCAACAGGCACGTACCCGACAAGGCAGCACCAGCAACACCGGAGCTGGAGCCATGCACCCTCAAAATGGTCACTTTGACAGCAACGGTGCAAGCAGACCAGGTGGAAAGGGTGGGAAGCTGAGTGATCTGGATTGGCTGTCCCTCATGTTAAGCCACGAGCCTATGCATTTGAGGCATGCATTTGAGGATGAGGGACTGGGTATGCCGTGGACCAGGGCCAAGTTTCAGGTGTGTGTGCGTGTGTGTGTGAGTGATTGAGTGAGTGAGTGTGAGTGTGTGTGTGTATGCATGCAAGCATGCGTGCGTGCGGGCTTGTGCACATGTGCACATACATGTATGTGCATGTTTGTGTGCATGTGTGCATGTGTACGTGTGAGTGTATGTCTCTTTGTGCTTTGTGGTGTACAGCGCCAGATTGCTTTGTTCAGACGGATGCCAGCAGAAGGGTTTGACACACCTTGGGTGTTGTTGGCAGGCGTAGTCTCCGGTGAATCTGTGCTAAGGTCAAAGGGGTGATGGGATCCTCGCCCCTGTTCTACTATGTGTCATTTTGCGGCGCACAGTGATGGGCCTAAAACCTACTAACCCTCATTCCTGTTCCCTTTCCACCAACACTCACGCACAAACTGCTATCCTTACACGTGATTGAACACACCCTTTTTGCCCCCAGGTTGTGTGCTTCTTTGCACCCCAATTTGCCGAGCTGCGGCGAAGGGTGGTCCAGGGAGGGGAGGGGAGCTATGTGGCCTCTCTCTCACGCTGCGTGCGCTGGGCTCAGCGAGGAGGCAAGAGCAACGCGTACTTTGCCAAGACCCGTGATGACCGCTACATCATAAAATCTATGTCCAAGGTGAGCGCGCGTGGGCTAGAAGGGAGGATGTTGCTGCTGGCTCAGTACTTAGTTGCACCTAGCAGTCTAAAGGTGGTTTTAATGGGAAAGGCAGGAAAATGGTGGCTGTGCTGCAGGCACAGATGAGATGCACGGCACTTTTCCATGCTCACCATTCCTCGTTTAAAGTTTATCCAGATTAGGTGAGGGCAGAGAGAGTTGACGTGCATACCAGTAAGTAGGATGGATAAGACGGGCTTTGTGCTGCCTGGCCTGAGCACGAATTCACGACTTGGGCTATTCAACGAATGTGCGGGGGGCCAAAAGTGTAAAGCTGCTTTTGGGGTTTGCCACCTTGTCCAAAAGTATGGAATGTCAATGCAGGCGGAAAAGGCGTCGTTCCTAGAGTTTGCGCCTGCCTACTTTGAGCACGCTGCCAAGAGTGTGCTGAGTGGGCAACGCACTTGCTTGGCCAAGGTCCTGGGCATGTATCAGGTCTCCGCTAAAACCCTAGCAGGTGTGTTATGCTTCATGTATCTCCTGTGCAGCTGTCGGGTTGTAATGTTTCATCAGCAGCACAAGACTAAGCCTCACCTGAAGCTTTTAAACTGGAGAAGACGCAGTAAGGAAAAGGTGGAAGACAAACTTATGCACATGCGTGCTGACTGCCTAAGGCCTTCAGCTCCGGAGGGTGGCTGCATTATGTCCTATGTTTGATGTTGTGTAAATGAGTAATGGAACAAAAAAGGGGCAAAGATGTCAGGGCGTATCGTAAGTCGTAAGACAACAAAAGGATATCTACTGGTATAGGGGTAGTAAAACCAGCATGATGAAAGGGAAGAGGCTACTGGACGTGCAAGCACCAAGCAACGGCTCCCACAACTCATGCATCAAACATTGTTCAACTGCTACGCTGCGCTACCTTGACATCACAGTGAATTCTTACACATGTTGTTTCGTCAAGCACGGCAGTGACGCATTTTCTGCGCTGCCTGTGACGATCACGGACAGGGGCCTCTGGGCTGGCAGCCACAAATGCCGGCAAGGATGGCGTGCTGGACCTGCTGGTGATGGAGAACTGCTTTTACGACCAGCAGGTACCGAGCTGCTGAAAAGCAGCGCTGATACATTGCTGTTTGCTAGTTGTCGTTTCTTGCTGGTCAGTGCTGCAGCTTATGTGGACGCACTGAGCACTAACTACCACTGTTGCACAACTTCGTCAATCGCTAGTGCCTGTGTCATGAAACGCGCAACCCCCTGCCCTTTGCACAGGTTTCACGCATCTACGATCTGAAGGGCTCTGAGCGGAATCGCTACAATGTGGATGCGGCAGCCAACCCTCATGTGAGTTGACACGGTCTCAGCCCTACAAATATCTGAACAGCAGCTTGTTATGTGGTCGTGTCCTTGCCGCGTAAGCTAGGTCAGCCCTCGTTATTTCTATGCACCCTGTGAAGCAGACTGCAAAACCATGTATATTTGCTGCTGGATGCCTGAATTACTGCTCTGTGCACAAACTTGCCACAACGACAGCACTGGATGTAAAAAACATTGCATTGACTGCGCCAGGTGCATTACTGTCCGTAACATCAGAGGCGATGTATTGAAGCAACGCGTAGGAGCTTGTGTACACTCACACACTGTTAAGCATGCGCTCGCCCATGAATCACTTAACTCAACACAGGATGCAAAGGAGGTGCACTTAGATGACAACCTCAGGCGTGCCAACCTGTCTGCCCCTCTTATGGTGACCCCCTCAAGCCAGCGGCAGCTGGAGCTTGCCCTTTGGTCAGACACTGCTTTCCTGTCCGGGCTTGCCATCATGGACTACTCGTTGCTTGTGAGTGCAGGAACAGCCAAGTCTGAGCATCTCTCAAAATAGCCAGCGCATGTGCCTGCATGTGAGATTAGTTGAGACAAGGAAGAGCTCAGAGCTCATTGTTTCATGTGGCAGTATATGGTTTGAAAGGAGAGGGGCGTTCGTTTATTGGGAAGAGGATCAACGATAAGGGAAATGCTGTCCCACACTTATTGCCAGGTTTCACACGTTCTAAACTGCCCCTGCCAATTCCTGATGCAGGTCGGCGTGGACAAAGATGACCACGTGCTGGCTGTGGCCATCATTGACTTCATTCGGCAGTACACCTGGGACAAACAGCTGGAGACGTGGGTGAAGGGCTCCGGCATCTTAGGAGGGGGCGGCAAGGTGTGTGAGCACAAACCAATGCAAACAAACTAAGCAGCGCCAGATTGCTTTCTCGTTGCCTTACAGCTGTGCACTATCGTGTTCTCAATTCTTTGCTTGAACGTGGAAAACAACATTATTATTACCACGTGCCTACTCTGCTTCGCATTGAGCCTGTCAGCCTGCCTCCTTGTGCAATCCTCTCTTTTCTTAGCACAGCATTTATACTTTGTTACGCACAAACCAGGAGCCTACCATCATCTCGCCCAAGCAGTACATGCGCCGGTTTCGGACGGCCATCATGTCTTATTTCACTGTCGTACCTGGATCGGCAGACGTGGCTGTTCCACTTGAGCCCGATAGCTAGCATGCACTCCAGATTCATGTTGAGTTACTCATGTTTTAGATTATAGGAAGCAAAATGTTGCTGGTTACCCACCCGCATGTTGCCCTACTTATAATCCCCCTTTTTTATAATAAGTAAACAGGGTCTCGGTCTGGTACCCTGCACAATTACCTGAGTCAGACACCCAACAATTACTACGAGTGAGTTCCATTGTACAGCAGGTATGGTGACTGTCAATATGTTTTCTTAATTACTAATTAATGATCGTGTTTTTATTGTCCTTGCGATGACAATCCTTGTCAGATAGAGGAATGCTTCTTCTTTTCATACTTCTGTTTGCCTGTGATATGGCTTGCTTAGTTTCTGTTTGTGCAAAGCAAAACAGAGAGGAGAACCTAAAGATAGGGGGAAGTAACTTGTCCTTCATCTACTTTCTAAACCTTCTAGAGTGTTTCCAAACTTTCCATAATTATGCGCTGCTAATCTTAAAACCAAGATAGGCACATTCAGAGATAACCCCAAGAAACACTCCCTGCATCAGTAAGGGGGCCGCTTTGGTACTGAGTACCGTTTAACTGCACTACAAAGAGAAAAGCGAAATGAATGGGGTCCAGGAAGGCTGCAGACTTGGTGCACAACCTTTTTTGTGATACAGGTATTTTCAAATAACTTATCACGCTTCTTGCTGCTGAGGGTTTACAGAGTTTACAGGAAAAGCCATCAGTCAAAACGTGCGACTGCTAGGCTGGGTATATAAAACGTGTAAAACTTGCTGCTGCTGAGAGCAGGTTCCCTCTGGAGTGTACAGACCAAGCTTGATTTTAACAACCGGGTACCAGTTATCAATAGCTCCTTCTCAATCCATGTTGAAGGCTACAAACAAGAATGGCATGCATGCTAGGAATAAGGATAGATTTCTACCCTTCAAGGCGTTTCTGCTTTTTAACGGCATCAATTCTATCAGTATCTGAACGTAAGAGTCTTCTTTATAAAGTCTGCCTACCAAGGATGAATAGACGGAACTAAAATTATATATCTAACATCAAGTTTGCACGTACAGGAAGCCACACATAACAGGAAGTCACACTATCGTCCAAACAGAAGTTCAAAGACGTGATATAAATTGAAACGTTTTTCTAGTGCAAAAGGATCTAATCATACTAAAGTACCTTCAAAGAAGCAACACATTACATTACAAAGTAGTACGCATTGTCAGATGACACAACGCACGCTGCAAATTCCTTAACTAACCCTGAGGCAGACACAGCAATGTAACCTTACCTTTAAGAAGATGATGAAATCATAGTTTCTCATGTAGGATTGAAATGAATCTTTTGCTCGCCAGACCTTCTTAATTTACAACCAGCGTTTGCTACCTGACCAATTGCTTGAACTAATACGCTCGCACGCTACATTGCCCTAGAATTAAATACGCTCGCACACACCTATATTTAAAGTGCCAGATGGCTTTCAGGGCGCTTATGATATGAGTAGCAAATTGAGACAGAGGCAATGGTAATGCCTGCCAAGAAGATTGTTGTGCGAACCATTTTGGGAACCAGATTGTACAGGCCAAATAGGAAATTTACAAAGCCGACTCTGTAGCTCCTCATGATTTAATTATTAAAGTTAAAAGCGCGTTGCCGTTCAACAGCCATCTGCAATTGAGAGAGGAAAGTTTCCTTGCACGTTGAGTGTTATAACGCTGGCAGTGCTATGTTTCTTCTGACCCCTTTGTCGTATGAAATGAAAATTACACACGTGTCACACAAGCAAGCATCCGATTTCATGGCTGTTTGGCATCATGTATCAATCCACCTATAGGGGACATGTTACCTGCAGCTCTCGCACCTTTTCCTTGAGCTCTGAATCTATATGCAGGCCCAGTCTATCAAGCTCGTGCTTAAAAGCACTCCTCAATTGAGTCTTTTGTCCCCTGACAGGAATAAAGGATCAAAACGAGGCGGATGTAAACACAAATCCTTGTCACAACAGATGCATTTTGTAACAGTAGCGGATGTATTTCAGTGCATACATGCTGCATAACATCATATGTCGCAACTCGCTTACAGGGCTGAATTCATATGTGCCACCCCTTCACTGGAATCTGGAGACAGGTGCAAGTGCTTCTTCGCGAGGCCTGAGATAATTTTGCCTCCCACAGCGATGCCAATCATCTGTGGAAAGGGCCACACAAGTCAAACAGGTAGTAGTATGAGGAACACAAATTCGCAGCAAGGCCACCTAGGCCAGCAGTAAGATTAACGAACAAGATGAGCTGGACAACCCCAAAAGGCAAAGCCGGAGGATGAACGGAAAAATTACTGAGTCAAGCTTGTAAGCAGTGACGGATGGCTAGCAGACTATACATCCCTACCAGAAAAATCACTTGGGTGTAGACATGGGCGAGCAGCAGAATTGAACTGACGTCTGCAATATGGGATAAATGCTCCTGGTATGCACGCACAGCAGGTGGAACTGAGGCCCTTTCACGCCATCCTTGACCTGTAATAGAATTCACACAGGCACTAAACATGGTTTGGTACTGAAAAACTGCGTCAAAACATGTGCCTTGCTGAGCTGAAAAAGTGTATGACGGTATCATATGCGCATTGATGGGGCTGCACGTTGGCTCGTCTATTTCTATCTCCTCTGGCTGCTAGGCATTCATACGCAGCATGACTGTCCCAGGCACAAATAAACATGGAGTTCCTCTCCCAGTTACAGGATTACTTGAATTTCTTTTTCTATGCTGCTTCAAATCTTAAAATCCCCTGCTTTGGCATAAGTTGAGCATTTGGTGTCATTACTCATCAGACAGATGATGCAGTCACCTAAATAGAATTTGATGTCTTTTGCAAAACTTGCTGCCCTGAAGAGGCCACCATCCTCACACAGCACGCTTTGGAATGGCTTGAACTCTGTAGAATAGAATCAAACCAGTTGTCACAAACCAATTGTTATAAAACGATGCAAGATGCAAGCAAACAAAAGGCTTGGTAGCTGCCTGAATGCTGATTGCATTCACAGACCTTCTGTGTTTCTCTCTTTGTCCACCAGCTTCTCAAGGTGGTCGTGCACATGATAAAAAGAAGAGCAACGCTGAACCAAAAAGCTTCCTGCCATGTTATGGAAAACGGACGCACTGCGTTAAGCTAAGTGTGGGACATATACATGTGTCCGTTCAATTACAGGATACCCTCACACTTCGCACCTGCATGTATTTATGTGTTTGTGTGTATGGTTTTGCATGTATTTGTGATTTGTGTATGTGTATGTATGTGTATGCGTGTGTGAATGTGCATATATTAGTGTATTTGTGTGCGTATGTGTGTGCATGTGTGTGTTGTTGTGTGTGTATGTGTGTGTGTTTGTGTTTGTGTGTGTGTGTGTGTATGTGTGTGTGTATGTGTGTGTGCGTGTGTGTGTATGTGTGTGCGTGTGCGTGCATGCGTGCGTGCGCGTGTATATGTATGTGTGTGCGGGTGTATCGAGTGTGTGGCTGTGTGTGTGTATGTGTGTATGTGTGTTCCTCTTACTTTTTAAACCCCAAAGCTAGTAATGTTATTACTTTAAAATATAATGTTGTGACATGCACATCCTCTTAAGAAACACAGGTCTTGGTTTTGTGGGTGGCTTGCTAATTTATGGGACAGGAGATGTTGTGGGAGAGCTCACTACGTATTACAAGCTGAGGGACAGTGCCCTGAAGTACGCAGAGCAGAACGAAGACCTGAAGGCCCAAGTCGGGTACCCTTTCACGCTTGGACCATGGTATGACGCCAAGATTGGCTTCATGGCAGGTGGCAGCATGGCGCAGTGCACCTTTCAACTGAAGGTAGATTATGCTGTTGCTGAGCACGCTGGCGTGTCCTTGTGCGTGTCCGTGTGCCCCCTTGCGCGCGCCCTTGCGCGCACACACACACACACACACACACACACACACACACACACACACACACACACACACACACACGCACACACACACACACACACACGCACACACACATACACACACGTGCACACAGACACACACACACACACATACGCGCACACACACACACATTTGGACGCATGTAAAAGTTACCATAAGTGCCTATGTCCACAAAATTGCAGAATGCATGAGACCATCACGATGTGGCCAAATTTACTTTACACTGGATGGGGTAGAAAAATTTTCAATGGGTACGCTTTTCAAAAGTTCCTAGTATATGTGTGCCCAAAGTGCTCCATTCTAAGCTCAATACTAACGCATCCTTAATCAGTTAAGCTTGAAAGTAGCATTTGGGGGCATGTGTCTGATCGGACGCGGCATGAACTTGACTTTTTGAGCATCTGTATGCTGTACCTGACCAGCCCGAGCACCCCATTGAGTGAATACTTGTGTCCAAGTGTCCCTACAATAGACAAAGATTGTTGCATAAAGGATAGACGTATATTACTGTGTGTATTGAGGAGTTATGCAAACTCAAAATGCAATTTTCCTGTGAGACGTGACCATACACATAGGGCACTACACGGCAGCAGGTGTCCTGGGTGTGCGTCTAGGTTTGTTAATTCGTAGGGCAACTAAGTACCTCTGAGCACAGTCGCTCGTAGCATCAACGTTCAGTTTCAAGCTAGAGCAGTCCCAATTCTGATGAAGTGGCGTTTGAGTTGTTGCCCTTTATAATACCCCTTACAAGACAGCAACATTTTTGACAAAATATGCCTCTTAGCATCTCATTTCTGCATGTCTTTGTCGGCCACTCTGTCACCCACCAATTGGCATACAAGCCAAGCATGTCACCTGTCATCCCTATTGGGGCCGTGCTCTGATGCTTGCTTTTAGAGGAAAAGAGGCCAATCAATAACAGCAGGTCACAACAAATTACAAAAGCAGACTCCACTTCTCCTGCACGTGTGCACACACCTCAGGGGAGCAAGCAGATCACTGACGTGACTGTGCGTGGCTTGCGTGCCAAGGGCTTCAGCAATCGTGCGCTGTACAACCTGTTTGGGCCGGGGGCCTGGGCAGTGATAGATACAACCGCAATGTTTCCGGCTGGGGACGGCTTGGTGCAGCCACGGAGCATTCTCCCCAGCCAATACAAAAAGGAGCTGCAGCAGAGTGATGAGCAAAATGCAGCACCTCCACCAAAAGAGCAGAGTGAGGAGCAAGACAGAAATCTGACCGACAAGCAGGAGGTTGGGGGTCAGCAAAAGAAAAAGGGGTGGTTCAGCAGCTGGCGAAAAGGAGGGGGTAGCAGTGAGCAGCAAAGGGTACCGCTGCCTGAGAGAACATGAGGTGATGCACATCATTTTATTGCAGAGCTCTTGCCTTGGATGTTCCTGTAATGAGATTTCCTCTTGTGACTATACCTGAATTAGATATAGCTAGATCTTCACGCTGGAAGAGGCATTTGGAACTCAAGGTGGCGCTCAAACATCAAACGCTTGTAGATCAATGTGTGGTGCATTTTTGTTGTTTGAGAAATATCTTGTAATAGTGGGTGAATTGGCCAATATCTGTGAAAATAAAATTGGGCTGTTCTGTTCTGAATAACGTCCAAAAAGCGTATTACGTTTAATCCGCGCTTATCCTGAAACAGGACACCCCGGCCTGTGCTCAGATCCCATCAGTTTTTCTTTTTCCTTAAATTCTGGGTTTTGTATAACTTGGTTTCGGGATTGCATGTTTGCAGCTCAATTATTAGTAAGAAGGCTCTCTTTCTTAATTGATATGGGAAGTGGCTCCACTGCCAACGTAGTTTTTCCCAAGATTTGCCAGCAGCTGTCTGTCAAACCACGACAAACAGACAAACTTCCTTTTGTTTGGACGTCAACCAGCTAACCCTTCACTACTCTGTCCCTCCCAGCTAATTGGGCTTAAGCTTTTAAAACGTCGGCCTTATTGGAAGCCAACAAACTGCTCGTCAAAATCGTGCGTGTGTCACTTGCTAACCCCACAATTTGCCGCTGTCACCAATTGAATGTAACATACTGTGTACATCCTCTTACAATGATAAAACCTAAACAAACACAATTTAACATACCGTACAGACTTGGGTTCAGTCCGCAGCCCCAAAAAAATATTTTAGTTTTACACTCCCGCATCAAACCCACACCCTAGAAATATTTATTTTACACCAACCCCGCACAGGGATTTTTGCCTGACAGGCTCCAAAATACGCCAAAAATCCCCGTTTTTCAATCCCGCACCCCCAAAATAAATAGATATTTTTCGTGCGCGCAGTCACCCCGCAGGGCAAAAAACAATATTTTTGCGCGGTGATATTAAGTCTGTACGGTATACACTCTAATCTAATCACGTCAGCATAGTGCAAACTCCTGCCCAATAATCAAAGATGGCACGAAAATAAGCTGGAAAATGTACTATCTCCTAGAAAGGCGTCAGTGACTATGTAGTCCGTGTGCTGTTCTGCTTGTTGGGTAGAGACGCTAGCTGTGTGCAGTCTGGCCACCGACTTTTCCCCCAATGCAAACTGCCCCATCTGCCACTGCACTGACAGTGCGCTTCACATACTTTCTGGTTGCCAACACACTAAAATGAGGAATATTATTATAAAACATCATAACATGGCAAGTGTACTGATAGTCCAAGCCCTACAAAAGGAAATGCAGTGCCAACCATATTGCCTACACTGGCATAGGCAGTGCAAATAATCTAGCTGAACAGGGCCTAAATCTGATAAACACTGCCAATAAAACACTGCCTTATTGGTTGCTGCAAAACCAAACAATACGTGCTTTGAAAGCTTCTTATCCTGACGCTAGCCTATTTTTACCTAATACTGTGTGCTCCTCTTGGGTAACCGCCCGCAACTCAGATTTCGAGCAGCTTGCTAAGACAAGAAACTGTATCCAAACCAGTGGGAGGTTCACTTGATTGAGTTTAAATTATGTAACGACACAAGCAAGGCTTGATCCTCAATTTTAAAAAAGCAAAAGCACAGCACGTCGTAGACAGGGATACTACAGGGAAGTCAAGCTCCACGTGATCCTCGTTGGAGCAATGGGGACTATTTACAAAGACCATACAAATAAGCCTCAATCTGGATTACCATAAGATTAAAAAGCTGACAATCAAGCAAACGGAATGATCACTCCATCAGACATGCATCTATGCACACTCATAAAAACAAGGTATGCACTGCAATACAATTTAAACAACAACAGTCAAGGTGCAGGTCTGGGTTCCACAGCACGCAATACCCCTGATCCATATTGATTTTTTCCATCGTGTGTTTGTGCGGTGGGGGGTTGCCTCCTGGTGCGGGCTCCTACGTAACCCCCTCCTTAATCATGCTGGCTGTGTCATCACTACCAGCGAAGTCTTTTTTTCTTTTTCTGTCTGGCCAACCATGTCGCACAGCTCCATGACAGTTAAGCTCTGCTTGCGCAAGTGTCACAGCAATTGATTTCAACCAGGTGTCGTGTGGTTGTCCCCCTCTTGGTAGAAGAAGTCTGAAGGAATGTGAGAGCATGATTAAGGTAAGGTAAGGCTGCATCGCTTTATATGCCTCTGGGGGAGATTAAGGTCAAAGGTCCGGATTTAAGGTAAGGTAAAGTTACATCGCTATATATGCCTGGATTTAATGTCTCCAAACTCCAAACTGATTGCGGGAAAGGATCATAAACTACTTAGCAAATACCATGGTGAGCTTCAAACTTGCAGTCAATGCAGCTTGCATGAATTGCTGAAGAGCCGAGCAGGCAAATGTTCTGGCTGGATTGCTGCACTAAATAGGCACTAATAACCAAATTATTCCCATATAGTTATTGTCAGGCAGGTCCTAGCTCTCAGTTGAAACTGGCGTCATAGGTCTTGTAAGCAAAAATTCATGTGCGCCAAGCGGCTGCGGTATGACGCCATTTCAAAAAGCCAGTTTAAAGAAACGCCAAGGATCACC
>Ga0307968_1000573_pt1 | contig 26865 bp, 29 predicted proteins | sample OrgLakmetagen650_FD_201834 | JGI IMG/M metagenome (GOLD analysis project Ga0307968, IMG submission 201834) | Saline water microbial communities from Organic Lake, Antarctica - #650 | ecosystem: Environmental > Aquatic > Non-marine Saline and Alkaline > Saline | place: Antarctica: Organic Lake...
CACACACCACGCGTACACACACACACACACCACACACACACACACCACGCGCACACACACACACACACACACCTCGTAGCCCTCCATCATGCCTGCAATGTCCATCATGTCCAGCATCGTCCAAACAGAGCTACTCGCCACGAGCCCAAACGACAGGAAGCCAGGGGCAGCTACGTCCGCGCCAAACAGGGTCAGTGCCTGTTGAGAGGATGAGTAAAAATGGTTTGGACAAGAGCACGTAAAAACTGGTAGGACATTATCTCATGCAAAATGGTACGGACAAACAGCACGTGAAAAATGGTGTGGACAATAGCACGTGAAAATTGGTGTGGACAATAGCACGTGAAAAATGGTGTGGACAACAGCACGTGAAAATTGGTGTGGACAATAGCACGTGAAAAATGGTGTGGAAAATAGCACTTGCCCGAGCTGGAGCAGAGACTTTCTGTACTGGCAAGCACAACAGTTGCATATGCACCACACGGGGTCTGTGTTGCCGAATAGGTTGGGTTGGCCAAAACCATATGGACATACGTATGTACGGTGTATATACGATATTTTAAGCAGGGAAATTACCATACATACGGTCATATACGGTGTACATATAGGGTCCTGGCCAACTCTACATATAGGGTCTGCATCACCAATATTGAAATTACACCACCAGAAAGGGCCTGCACCGACACCGTCTGCGCAAGTATCGTCTGCACCCCCAACATCTTGACCTCCAAACAGGGTTTGCACAGCACCAACACCGTCTGCACAAATATCATCTGCCCCGCCCAACATCTGCACGGTCTGCACCCCCCAACATCTTGACCTCCAAACAGGGTTTGCACAGCACCAACAGCGTCCGCACAAATATCATCTCCACCACCCAACATCTGCACGGTCTGCACCCCCAACATCTTGACCTCCAAACACGGTTTGCACAGCACCAACACTGTCCGCGCACCAACACTGTCCGCACAAATATCGTCTGCACCACCCAACATCTGCACGGTCTGCACCACCAACATCTTGACCTCCAAACAGAATTTACACAGCACCAACACTGTCCGCACAAATATCGTCTGCACCACCCAACATCTGTACGGTCTGCACCCCCAACATCTTGACCTCCACACAGGATTTACACAGCACACCCAACATCTGCACAGTCTGCACCACCAATATCTTGACCTCCAAACAGGGTTTACACAGCACAACGTCTGCAACAAACAGCAAACGCATGTGCAGAGAGTGTGTGAGCAGCTAACAGGAAGCAGAACTCGAAATTCTACTGAGGAAGGAAGGGCCAATAAAGGAGAGCAGAGTGAGGCTCCATGTTTAATATACTGCAGAACTGCTGGTTCACTGTGAGTGTGTTTGTGCACTGCACAGCACAGCACACAGCACACAGACATAGTACTGTGTGTGTTTGTGCACAGCACAGCACGGCACACAACCATAGTACTGTGTGTGTTTGTGCACAGCACAGCACGGCACACAACCATAGTACTGAGTGTGTGTGTGCGTTTGTGCACAGCACTGCACACAAACGGAGGGCGGGCCTGTCAAGCTATTGTTTAGCTCAAAGCTAACAGCATTTTCAGACAGGTATTTCAAGCAACGCTCTGAAAATGGTGCGGCACAGACAAAGCATGAGCCTGATGCACACACAAAGCATGAGCTTGATGCACACACAAAGCATGAGCTTGATGCACACACAAAGCATGAGCTTGACGCACACACAAAGCATGAGCTTGATGCACACAAACAAAGCATGAGCCTGATGCACACACACTTGCATTCTCAGGCACTGATTTGATTATCTATCAAAATGATCAATGTATGGTTCGAGATCTTTCAGTTGAAGGCTCGCAGCAATTGACAAAGCAATTACAAGCAACTACAATTAAAAAGCAATTGTAATTATAAAGCAATTGCAAAGCAATTACAAAGCACAAGGTACCAGCACAGACAAGCAACTGTGCAAATTGGTCACCTGAGTGACCTGATCAGCCATCCAAACCCACAAACTGAGACCCACCTTCAAAAAAACCTCCAGGCTGCCTGTCTTTTGCATGATGTACTCCTCCATCTGCTGGTGCAGGATGGAACTCAGAGTAGACTGCAGCCGCAGCTGGCCACATATGCCCCTGCAGAACAAAGGCAGATGTTCACATCATGTGACGTTCACTGAGCATGATAAGATTGTGGCCACAGCTGGCCACGATTAACCCTATGTAGGCTCCTAATGCTGGTGCAAGATGGACTTCGGAATGGACGTAGCCGCAGCTGGCCACAAATGCCCCTACGCAAATAACAGTGGAACGGACACTATCAAAAAACACGCTTGTGTCAGATAACAAGTGACGAAACATGATTACCAACTCAATAATTGACGTTGCCCTTGATAGCTGACCTATACGCCCTAAGCACTTCACAATGGTCGTACCACACATCGCTGATTTTGATTGTGTTTTTCATTTGTTCACGTCTTGCTGTATGCCTTCGGCAGCACATATAGTTGAAGCAGGAGCACATGGTTAAAGCAGGAGTGGAACACATTCCGCACCCACTCCTTCACAACACTACCGAGCACCAACGTGCGTTAAGCCTGTTGCAAGCACACAGAGCGTGTATACATGCTTTCCTGCATCCAATCGTTCACAGCACCGTACGTATGTAAGCTTTCCTGCATCAACTCGTTCACAGCACCATACGTATGTAAGCTTTCCTGCATCAACTCGTTCACAGCACCGTACGTATGTAAGCTTTCCTGCATCAACTCGTTCACAGCACCGTACGTATGTAAGCTTTCCTGCATCAACTCGTTCACAGCTTGGTACGTACACATGCTGTCCTGCATCAACTTGTTCACAGCACCGTACGTATGTAAGCGTTCCTGCATCGACTCGTTCACAGCTTATTACGTATATATGCTGTCCTGCATCCAATCGTTCCCCTTGCTAGGCCATTATGCGTACCTCGGGCTCTCTAGGAATGCGCGCAGGGCAGGAAAGTCAAAGCTGCTGCAGTTCGAGCTCAGGTACTCTGCCACCACACGCTCCTGCAAAAGAGTACGAAAGACTAACGGTGAAATTATCTCGTAAAGAATAAGTGCAAGAGAAGTCAAAGCTGCTGCAGTTCAAGCTCAGGTACTCTGCCACCACATGCTCCTTCAAAAGAGTACGAAAGACTAACGGTGAAAATATCTCGTAAAGAATAAGTGCAAGAGAAGTCAAAGCTGCTGCAGTTCAAGCTCAGGTACTCTGCCACCACATGCTCCTTCAAAAGGGTCCGAGATAATGACGATGCATGTGTAAAAAGGAATGCTTAGAAGGGAAGTCACAGCTGCTGCAGTGGAGCTCATTTAAAACAAATAGCGACATTTCTCACGCACTGTGAGGGTGTACATGACCAAATGAACAATGAAAAACGTTCTTCGCACACTGTGAGGGTGTGTATGACCATATAAAATGTAATTGAAAACAAGCAGTAACATTCTTCAGAAACTGTGAGGGTGTATGACCATATGATTGTGAACGATGAAAACAAACAACATTCTCCACACACTGTATAGGGCTTGTATGTTTTCTCCACACGTATACACACGCACGCACACAGCCACACACGCACACCCAGCCACACACACACACACACCTGAGAAGGATGGAACCCTGTCTTAGGCCAAGGGCACTGCACGAAAAACGTGGGCATGCGCTCAAACACAGCCGCCATGCTTTCGTCCACCGAGCCCATTGCAGCAAACGTGTCCTGCACAGAGCAGCATGGTTGAGAGGCTGAGACATACACGTGTGCAAACACAGCCACCATGCTTTCCACTGTGCCCGTTGCAGCAAACGTGTCCTGCACAGAGCAGCATGGTTGAGAGGCTGAGACACACACGTGTGCAAACACAGCCACCATGCTTTCCACTGTGCCCGTTGCAGCAAACGTGTCCTGCACAGAGCAGCATGGTTGAGAGGCTGAGACATACACATGACCTCAAAAACAACTGATGAGTTCAGTGTGAAACACCTGAACTCAGGTTCTTGTAGTGTAGCATAAAGTGAGATGGCCTCACTTTCTGGTTTTCTCCGGTTTCTGCTTCCCTTCTCCATTCTTTTTATTCCTGGGAGAACACAACTCTCTCTTTAGCATACTGCCCCCCCTCCCTCACCTCTTTTCTATAATTTAGTCCTTAGTTTTCTCCCGTTTATCCGGATTCTCTGAGTTTTTGTGTTCTTGGTAATAATGACAGAGCCCTATGCATCTCACAATGCAAGCGAAATAGAACTGCTTTTGTTTGCTTTTCCTGCTAGCACTCACTCATCTCTCGGTTGATCGCTTCTCACTCTTTCTAAAACTTCAAGAGTTCTCCCTGATATTGCTCCTTTCTCTTCAATCCGCCTAGGTCTGCAGATCTGTCTTAAGCCCCCATTCATTTCTCCTTTTGATTGTACCAAAGCTCACTTAAAATGACCGTACCAAAGCTCACTCACTCTTTAAGCTCAATGAAGCGTATGAATAAGGTTGGCCAGAACCATATAATACGTATAATATACGGTATTTTTGGCAGGGAAATCACCATATATACGGTCATGTACAGTGCATATATACGGTTATGGCCAACCCTACGTATGAAGCACCGATAGCTGAAACATACTGCTCAACTCCCTTTCCTAAAACGAACCAAGCCCGTCTCCAAATGGCCTGCAAGGTTCTACAAGGTTCTCAAGTACTTGACACTCTAGATCTCATTCACTCACTCTCAGCTATTTACCTACACCCCTGATTACCTACCTACCACCCCCTTGATTATCCACCTACCGCCTTAGTTATCTGTTACCTACCTAACATACCTTACTCATCTACCTGCACCCCTGGTTATCTACCTACCACCCTGATTATCTACCTACCGCCCTGGTTATGTATTTACCATAGATAGATATCAGCTATCTATCTACACCCCTGGTCATCTACCTACCACCATGGTTATCTACCCCCCCCACACATCCCCCACACCCACACATACACCACCCTGTTAGCACTCACTCTTCGGATCTCCTCGCGGTGTGCCTGCGCCTCCTTCTCTTCAAACGGTCCGTAGTACCGCAGTTCTTCACAGTGCGTGATGACCAGGAATACCATCTGTGTGTGTATGCACGTGTGTGTATGTGTGTATGTGAGGCTGTGTGCGTGACTTAGTAGCGCAGTTCCTCACAGTGCACGATGACCAGGAATACCATCTGTGTGTGTATGCACGTGTGTGTATGTGTGTGTGTGTGTGAGGGTGTGACCGTGTATTTTATAGCGCATTTCTTCACGGTGCGTGATGACCAGGAATACAATCTGTGTTTATTTGCATGTGTATGTGTGTAATGACCAGGAATACAATCTGTGTATTTATTTGCATGTGTATGTGTGTATGAGGGTGTCTGCGTGTAATAACTTGTATAGCTCAGTTACTCACAGTGCGTGACGACCAGGAATACAATCTACGTGTGCATGTGTGTACATGTCTATTGGTATGTGTATGTGTGCGAGAGGGTATGTGCGTGTATTTGTGTTTGCATTTTGTGTGTATGTGTGCATGTATGTGTGTGCGCACGTTTGCGTGTGGGCAGATTTTAGCGATCAACAGATCTTCCTTTTCCTTAAAACCGCACAAGATTATTCCTTAGGAGCAGAAGCGCCTGAAAAGCACCCACACTTGCACATATTCATAAAAGCATACAGGCACATGCGTACACACCTTTCCAGCCTGGATCATCTCTTGCAGGATTTGAGCATCTGTGGCCATCCCTCGATGGCTGAGCACATACATCACGGCGTCAGTGCATGCAAAGATGTCCTGGTAGAACCTGCGAGCATTGACGTGGCATCAGATCAATCGGCTGAGCACATGCACACTTGCACATACATCATGGCGATCATTTACGCAAAGATGTACGCAAAGATGTCCTGGTAGAACCTGTGAGCATTAACGCAGCAACAGATCGATCGGCTGAGCACATGTACACAGGCACATACATCAAGGCGTCCGTGCATGCAAAGATGTCCTGGTAGAACCTGCAAGCTTTGACGCGGCATCAGATCGATCGGCTGAGCACATACACACAGGCACATACATTAAGGCGTCCGTGCATGCAAAGATGTCCTGGTAGAACCTGTGAGCATTAACGCAGCAACAGATCGATTGGCTGAGCACATGCACACAGGCACATACATCAAGGCGTCCGTGCATGCAAAGATGTCCTGGTAGAACCTGTGAGCGCTGACGCAGTGGCAGTTCAATGCTGAGCACTTTCATGAGTCGCAGCTCGAAATCTCCTCCAAACCACACACACATTGTAATCTATAGTGCGGATCTAACGCACTCAAAACCACAGGCATGCACAGCTAGTTTGCTTAGAACCTTGCAACATCATTGGCATATTAAAAGGCTCACAGCATGTGTGAAGTCGCAAGGCTCCAAACAATCTCAACCTGGTGTCATATACACAATGGGCTTACGTACAAACACGCTACACGCACGCACGCACGCTTGCACACACAAAGAGCAGCAGCAGCATCGAGCGGCACCAAACAACAATGGAGTTCGTAATGAACAAGTTAAGCAAAAGTGGCACACACGGACACAGCAGACACACAACAATGGGCAACTGATAAACTTAACATGGGCTCAAACACACACACTCACACACACACATACACACATGCACACACATGCACAGCAGCAGTGGCAGTGGCAGAAAGGGGCACCGAACAGCATTGCAGTCCGTCTTGAACTTGTTATTAAATAATAGTAGTGACGCACATGGGACTAAATAGCAGTAGTGACGCACATGGACTAAACAGGAGAAGTGACGCACATGGGATTAAATAGCAGTAGTGACGCACATGGACTGAGTTACAGTAGAAGTGACGCACATGGATTAAACGTTGACAGTGGCACACACAGACACACCCAGCAATGAGCACACACAGGCACACACAGCAATGAGAGCACCTGATGAACTCAGACGCCGTCTTGAGCACCTTATTAAGTAATAGAAGTGGCACACATGGCACTAAATAGCAGTAGTGAAGCACATGGACTGAACAGTGGAAGCGACGCACATGGAACTAAATAGCAGTAGTGACGCACATGGACTGAGTAACAGTAGAAGTGGCACACATGGATTAAACTTGACAGTGGCACGCACACAGACACACCCAGCAATGAGCACCTGATAAACTCAGACGCCGTCTTGAACACCTTGTCGATCGGCCGTCTGTTGTTGTTACGGAGCAGCCACTCCATCCACGAACGGTCACGCTCATGCAAACCGTTGTAGCCTGAGAGCACAAGCAATGAATAATGCATAGGTACGCAGTTTATAATCAGAGCCACTCCATCCACGTGCGGTCACACTCGTGCAAACCGCTGTAGCCTGGGAGCACTTGCAATGCATAATGAATTGGTACGCAATATGAAGTCAGAGCCACTCCATCCACGTGCGATCACGCTCATGCAAACCGTTGTAGCCTGAGAACACAAGCAATGAATAATGCATAGGTACGCAATTTATAATCAGAGCCGCTCCATCCACGTGCGGTCACGCTCGTGCAAACCGCTGTAGCCTGGGAGCACAAGCAATGCATAGGTACGCAACATTTAGTCAGAGCCACACGATCCACGTGCAGTCTTTCTTGTGCAAACCGGTCAGCCTGAGAGCACTTGCAATACAGGCAATGCTATTAGAACGGTTACTCCATCCACGTGCGGTCTTTCTTATGCAAGCCGTTGCAGCCTAAGAGCACGTGCATGCAATGATATCAACGTAATCAAAATCACTCGATGAGGAAATCCTGCTTGCTTGGATGAAATGAGCCACACAAAAGATGTTCCCGTAATACTATGCAAAAGGCGCATTATCCACGTGTGTTTCATTCGACCGTCACGCACCCATCATATGTCACAAGCGTTATGACCTGACCCGTAATGATGTTATTATGGTGAACACAATCAAATGGGCCACTCCAGTACAGGAAGACGTTCATGTGAGCCACTCCAGTGCAATGATTCAGTGCAGGAAGACGTTCATGTGAGCCACTCCAGTGCAATGATTCAGTGCAGGAAGACGTGCATGTGAGCCACTCCAGGGCAATAATTCAGTGCAGGAAGACGTTCATGTGAGCCACTCCAGTGCAATACTTCAGTGCAGGAAGACGTTCATGTGAGCCACTCCAGTGCAATGATTCAGTGCAGGAAGACGTTCATGTGAGCCACTCCAGTGCAATGATTCAGTGCAGGTCGACGTTCATGTGAGCCACTCCAGTGCAATAATTAAGTGCAGGAAGACGTTCATGTGAGCCACTCCAGTGCAATGATTCAGTGCAGGAAGACGTTCATGTGAGCCACTCCAGTGCAATGATTCAGTGCAGGAAGACGTGCATGTGAGCCACTCCAGTGCAATGATTCAGTGCAGGAAGACGTTCATGTGAGCCACTCCAGTGCAATAACTCAGTGCAGGAAAACGTTCATGTGAGCCACTCCAGTGCTGAAATTTACACAGACTCTGCCCCCTGCTAAGTACAGAGGCGTGCAGATGGGTAAGGACACACTTCCTGCGGTTTTGCATGTGAGGAATGTAAGCTCAAGGTGCAATAGCAGGTCGCCCACATGGCCTAGCCCTACATCCAACTCTACCCAGCTTCTTAACGCGCTTCCCACAAAATCACTTTATCTTGTGTGAGTGAAATGTGTGTGTGTGTGTGTGTGTTGGACAGCATTTCACACAAAGAGACCGACTTTTGTGAATGTGTGTGTGTGCGTGTGTGTTATAGACAGCATGTCACACAAAGAGAACTACTTTATAAAGCGTTTCACACCATCAGACATACTTCCGAGAAGCGTTTCACTCGCGTATGGCAGGCAGGCGTCTGCACAGGTGCATACACACTCGACATGCGCGCACACAGGCGCATTAAGATTAAACGCGCAATATATTTACACAGACAAACAGACGTACAAACACGCTCACAAGCACACACCTACGCACACACACACGAATGCACACCTCCACCTGGCACGTCTTGTAACTGGAGGTCAGCTGTGAAGAACATGCCTACACGCACACACACACACACATAAACACACACACAAAAATGCACACCCCCACCTGGCACGTCTTGTAACTGCAGGTCAGCCGTGAAAAACCAGGGGTCAGGAGCCGTTGAGTTACCCCTGCCTTTGCCCACTTCTGCGCAGTGGCTCCTCATCAGGTTGTTGATCAGGGCCCCCTTACCCTGCGCGCGCGTGTGTGTATGTGTGTACGTGTGTGTGTCTGTGTGTACGTGTGTGTCTGTGTGTGTGTGAGTGTGTGTGTGTGTGTGTGCGGGGGTGGTTGACCACCAGGAAATGGCAGGTATGGATACACTGCACAACACACACAAACACACACACACACACACATCTACACATTTACAACAAGCACCGGCATCCTGGGTAGCAGGGCCTCAGCCTCGGAGTGTCCTCTCCGAACAACGGACTGACGAACAGACAGACACATAGCGGCCAAATCATAGGGCCCACAACTGCCACACGCCTGGGCCTCACAGCATCCACCGATATCGACAGGTGAAAACACTGCACACACGCACACATTCACATTACAGTGTACTTACACACACACACAAACACACAGGCTCTCACACACACACACACACACACACAAACACACACATACACACACAGACCTGGCTAATTGGGCCGACCACTGGCACACGCACATCGCGTGCACAAATACACACACGTGCACATGCAAGCACACACACATACACGCACAAACACACTGACCTGGCCAATTGGGCCCACCACTGCCACACGCCTGGGCCTCACAGCATCCACCTCCACAGGCGCCACCAGGTGCTCCCCCATTTGCATGTAACGCTGCTGCCAAGGGGGAGGCAAGCGCACGCGAGGCTCGGTTCCCCCCTGCGCATGCAAGTACGTGTGTGTTTATGTGAGGTGTGTGTGTCAAGTGTGTGTGTGTGTGTGTGTGTGTGTGTCAGGTGTGTGTGTGTCAGGTGTGTGTGTCAGGTGTGTATGTGTGTGTATGGAAGGGTGTGTGTGGAAGGGTATACATTTGCCTCAATGCTCTGCTTATTGTCATAACAGCACGGTTTAGTTTTTCCTCAGCTTTTCCCGCACGCCTCATACTCTGTCATCCTGCAACTGCACGTCCCATTATTCCCTTGACGCCTATCTGAACAACGTGCACACGCACACGCACACACACACACACACACACACACACACACACAGAGAGCGACTCTACAGAGGGCTGCAACTTCCAAGGTTCTCACCACGGCTTTGTACCATTGCCTTTATCCTGTGTGCTTGCTGCTTGCGCACGCTCCGGTGTATGAACCGAACACTATAGCCTTTGGCCTCCCTGGTTAATTTACTAAGGTTTTACACTTCAGCATACAAAATCCGTGACCTTGCTTGGCTAAGAGCACGCACTCGCTCCCACAGTCACCTGCAACACAGTCCAGCGTGCAGCTTCTGGTGCAGGGGTAAGGTCCCAGCCGCAGTCCGTGACAGAAGAAGAGGCACCCCCTGGGGGTGGGTCAGGTTGACCGTCATCTGAGCAGCTGTGGTGGGTGGCGGTGTCCGTGCTCTCAGATACATAATAGGAGCCCTGCAGGAGGGGCATAGAGGGAGATAGATTGTGTTTGTGTGCGCGTGTATGTTTGTGTTTGTTTGTGTTTTGTGTGTAAGTGTGTGTGTGTCTGTCTGTGTGTGTCTTTCTATATGTGTGCGCGCGTGTCTGTGTGCATAGGTGTGTGTACAAGTTTGTATTGCGTGCATGTTTGTGTGTGTGATTGTGTGCATATACAATATACAATCGCGCACGTGCACATGTTTACGTGTGCGTGCAAATTGGTTGTTAAGTGCACGTGCGAACACGTGACAGTGGATAAGAACGTGGGAAATGAACATGTTTCAGGCATTTGGGCCGAGCCGCTGTGTGTTCCCTCATATAGATAGACTGTTCAATCTCACCTGGAACCCGTACCCATAGCTGCTGGTGAGCCCGTACATGCTGAAGGCAGAGGGAAATTTAGGGTACTGAGACTCCACCGCATCCTGGTAATCCGCGCACGAGAGCGTGTGGCTGGAGTATTCAGTGTCAGGCATGACCATGTTGCAGCCAGGGCAGGACACTGTGCCCTCTTCTAGTGCATCCCTGCAGGAGGGGGTGCGTTGAATTCAGAGTGTTCAGGCAGTGTTGCTCTCTTGAGTCCGAGGAAGAGTACAGTAAGCGTGCGAGGAGTAATGCAGGATGAGCAATGCAGATTGTGTGAGCGTACGTGCGGCATGGCACATGTTTCGCAGGTATGTGTTTGCAATAGTGGGGCGGGCAAACAAGACTGAGTCAGCAGATTCTCCTTCCCGCTTACCAGCCCAACTGATTGTGCTCAGAGGTCCGGCATCTGAGCATAGGGGCTTTACTGCAAGGGCTTGGAAACTTATGGCAATTCTTTCTCCTGAGTCGTGATGCTAAAGGAAAGTTTAGAACGATGGTTATCTATATAAAAAAACGGGGGGAGAGGAAAAAGAACTCTGCTCTAGGGTTTCAAGCCGAGTTGTAATTCCCATCTTTTATATTTCATTAATATTTTTAGCGCAGGCCTTCGTCAAGCACAGCACAGCGATGAGCCCCTCCCTCTGCCTGCCGGCAAGCCTCATAAACTAATGAAAATTTAATGCTTGTGCGGGTACTGGGTAAGTCCTGAACAGTCTGTAAGTAATTATTAGCTGGATCAATCCCTGCCCGCAAGCTTAGCGCGTGAGCTGTGCCGACTCATCATTGCGACACCCTGCGGCTGTCTCCTGCATGGAACAGGAAAGGTCCCTTTCCATATGTGAGCTCAATGCACTTAGGGCACAAACTTACTTGTGCGTAACTTGCACACAACTTGTGCAAGTCAGTATCATATTTACTCATAACTACTCAAAACTTATATGCAACTTGTTGAGGAGTTACAGGAACGTTGCCTTGTACTTTAGGGGGGAAATTAATCTCCGCTTTTACTTCTGATGCCGCTTCTAGGCTGATCCCTTTAAATCAAAAAGGCAATTACTCACCGAGCACCCACAGACAGGATTAAGAGCAAAGAGAAGGAAGGTTGTGAGCTTGTTTAAGCATTCCTTCCTTATATTACAAAAAAGTGCGAGACAGCAAAGCCACATCTTTGAGGAAGACGCTAATTTGGCCGAGATAAAACAGAGTGGATCAAAGATCTGGAGGTGTAACTGGGACAGAACCGGCTCCTGATAAGATCTTATATTGGTAGGACATGGGAGGAATGATGTGTTCAGCAGCGTAGTTGGGAATGTGTGAGGAGTTATGTGAAAGGGCAGATCTGATGATTACAATACTAGCATGGGTCAGGAAAGAGTGAATAACAGGCCTTTTTTTATGAATTAAAACGTAAGCGATTCAAACATGTTGTGTTCTTTGGTATACGAGATTAGATCCATGTTCATTGGATTTTATGTTCCAGTGTTCAGACCTTGGTTTAAACATGTTTTGCGTTTTGGTGTTAACATCAGATCCATGTTCATTTGATATTATGTTCCAGTGAGTGTTCATACCTTTTTTGCGGTTTTTACTTAGCTTGGACCACAAAGCTTCAAGCATGTAAGTCAATGCAACGAAACAGTTACTTAGCAAGAAAGTAGCTTGCAAGTCAGCACTCTTGGAATATTGAATAGAGCTGCAGCCCCCAACCACGCTGACGACTAATGAAAGAACATTATAAATGGATGCCCACGTGAATAGTCGAAATTCATATCATTGCAGATAGGAATGCGAGCTTAACAGAAGTCATGGCCTACAGTTCAAACGTCCATCAGGTCTGTGCTTACAGTGTCATCTGTTGAAGAGGTGGGGGAAATCATTCTGCTACACAAAATATTGCGGACTATCGCCGAAGAGCAGTGCATTGTTAACTTCTAGGTACTAGAAAGTCCAACACACATCTCTGGCCACTTGCTTTTTGGACCGGAAGAAGGATGTCAAGGATGTATGAGATCAGAAAGGCGATAGACTTGCCAATTGTCTGCAGCTTTGCTTTTAGTCAGGTAGCTGCAAGTGGAACTTCCTCCTCAAACATGCCAGCACAGATGCAGCATCCTTGCTTCTCACAGCCTCCACCAGCCATGCATAAGCATATACAACGCTGTCTTGATCACGCTCTGATGATGATGATGAAGAAAAAGGGGCTGTGGAGAAACGCGCATCTAATCGTGCTTGCAGCTGCCATTTTGTGGTGACTAGGTCCTGCGGTGGGAGCGACAGGAGGTCCAGCAGCTTAAAAAGGGCAGGAACAAGTTCGTCCTCGGGTGGCAAGTGCCATCGCCCCCCTGCCTCGTGCAGCTCAGGTAATGCAAGCAAAGGCTGTGGGTGTTGTGTAGGTAGTGGGTGTGGCGGTGCGCCAGCTTGCTGGTTGATGAGGGAGCGCGCCATAGGCATGCTGCCTGCAGAAGGGTTTGGCTGGAGCTGCGTAAACAGGGCAGGTTGTGCCACTAAAGTGTGACGTAAGAATTCTGGTTCTTCTGCAGCAGCTTGTCCATAGACGGAAGTATAAAGTGCTGGTTCTCTCGCCGCTGCTGCTTCTGCTCGTATTGGTGGTGTTAATGCCCTCGGTGGCAGCAAAGGACGTGCTCGGTTTGATGGGGCAAGTTGGACGTGATGTGGCTGTATTTCTGCTGCAGGTCCTGCTGCTGCTGCTGCTGCTGCTGCTGCTGCTGGTAGTGGTGGTGGTAGTGTTGGTGCCCTCGGTGGCAGCAAAGGACGTGTTTGGTTTGAAGAATTAGGTTGGGTGGGATGTGCCTGTGTTTCTGCTGCAGGTCCTCCTGCTGCTGCTGCTGCTGCTGGCAGTGGAGGTGGTGTTGGTGGCCTCGGTGGCAGCGGAAATTTTTGGTTTGAAGGATTAGGTTGGGTGAGATGTGCCTGTGTTTCTGCTGCAGGTCCTCCTGCTGCAGCTGCTGGCGGCGCACTTAGCGGCAAAAGGGCACATGCTTTGTTTGAAATCGTGCTTTGCACACTTGAGGGATTGAGGGACTGCAGATTTGATGGTGGTGCTCTTAGGGGCGGCTGTGAAGATCGTTGAGTGGTGGGGGCCGTGGCTTTCAAATCCTTCTCTTCTATTGGAGTAGATACAACAGGTCTTGCACGACGCTGTTTGTGTGTGGACACCTGTGCTTGTGCTGGTGCTGGCTTTGGTGTTGGCGCCAATGGCGATGAGGGGGCAATCACAACAGGTAATGGTGTTGGGACCGGATGCGTAGCTGGTACCAAGGCATAAGAGAGCTGAGGGGCTGGCAGTGGTGGTGGCGTCCCTGCCCTGCTTTGCGCTTGTTTACGTGGCTGGTGAATTCGAGGCGGTGCTGTGGACATGTGTGCATGTGTTGGAACAAACACGGGGGGAGTCGATGCTGCAGGTGGTGCTGCTGCTGTGACTGCCATTGTTTGGTGTATGATTCTGGGTGTCAATGGGCCAGCTGCTGCATCCTGAAAATAAGTCGCGAACAAAAAAATTAAATCCCGTGATTTCCTTAATACCGAAGTGCAGAGTGGGAGGGACCTCTGGATGAAGGGACCCCTACCAGGGAGGATATTATCTGGCTGTGTCATCGTTACCAACAAGGTTATCCTTTTTTATTCAAGGTAAATCCAAGGGTTGGTGATTATAAAGTGAGTGGGTAGGCACGTTCACAAAACAAAAGAGGAAACGGAGGCAGCAAACAGGCAAAAAAAAGGAAGCGGCAAATACAGAAGGACGGCACCAGCAAACAGGAAGAAAGAAATTACGTGGGATGCACCTACAAACCTTTGCAAAGCATGATTGAAGGCCCTACAAAAGCAAAGAGAGTCAGTGTGCCGCTTTGTGTATTAAACTGTGAAAACCAAACAATTAGTTGCATCTGGAAAGAGGAATTTTGTGGTATGCCCGTAGCGTTCCGTACCATACAAAAACACATAAGCCCTGAAACACATGCTCACACAGATGACTGCTTGGCGTGTGCCCTCATTTCACCTTGAAATTTACGACATATTACAACAGTAGTAGAATAGATGATGCATAAAAGCGCACCACATTGTTGACAGACAACCGGATAGCAGCAGCCACCGCCTGGTTGCTGTCCATTAGCTTGAGGCGCTGAAGGAGAGGATCAGATGCGTAGTCTGCATTGTGAAAGGATGCCATAGACCAGGAGAACAATCAGTGAATACAGCTAGAAATGGTTTGACAGCAAATAGACCAGGAGAATAATCAGTGAATACAGCTAGAAATTTTTTGAAAGCAAATCGACCAGTCAACTGCAAGCATCACACACAACGACAATTTGGCTAGTGGAGATGAACTATTGTGTGAGAACTTGACTAACACGAACTCCATCGTCTGGTCATGGAGAATTCACTGGTGTGTATTTTATAGAGATCTGCAATTGGTTAGATTACCGTTTATTTGTAGCAAATTTTAAGGTTTTACGAGGTACGGATCATGTGTTTGAGCCTCAATCTAAGCGGAAATTCAGTGTGAGTGTTAGCAGTTCTGGATTTGGCGTTGACCTTCCATACCAGGCAATCTACCTGACAGTAGCACTGCAACGACAAGGATATGGATGTGAAACACCGGTCCGTACCTGAAGCTGGAAAGTTGGTTTCTGACTTTCCAATGGCGAGAGCTGCACGATCATAGTTCCTGAATTGCACCAAAATGTGAGAAGGAATGCAGACATGTAAACATTACCACCATGGACCAGGCAAGAATGTTGCTTTGTGTCCTGTGTCCTGTACCGTTATATGGATGCAGATCCATAACTTATCGGCATCACATTTGCTCATCAAGAGCTCAGCACTTCTGAACTTAGGAATGTGGATGTGGACGCTCCTAATGTAAAAGCCCTGAACAAGACAACTGCATACTAAACATTTGATTGAATAATGGATTTCCAGCCAACAAGCAACGCAAGAGAGCACAAACAAAACTTGCACACTTTGCGCTCACCAAGGACGCTTCCCAGCAAAAAACATGCGCAGATGCCACGCACCTTGCAGCATGAACCTCACTGCTGTAGGAACCCAGGTGCAGTTGTTTTCCCTTGCTGCTGCCCGCTTCAGGAGGACTCCAGATGTGCGCCTGACAGAGGAGAAAGGAATGTGAGAAACTTTGCAGGACTTTTTTATAATTGCTCCATCCATGTTCCTTATTGAATAAAGAAACGTGAGCGCAAAGGAGGGAAAGACAGAGAGATGGGTTTTTAAACAAGGCGAGTGTAAAAGACACAATTTGTAGCTACCGTAGGGACATGTACTCGTTCCGCACCCCTCAAAAAAAGAGTTATTTTTACCCTGTCCGCACCAATCCGCACCCCTCTCAATATATAATTTGGTGCTTGCCGCACCAATCCGCAGGGGCAAAATGCCCTCAGAACCGCACCAAGGGACTCAGAGGTGCATTCCATAACACATTAACATAGTTTTTGTCCAAGTGCACTGAGAAATATCATACTGAGTCTGGTTCTGCTGAACTCTGTCATCCATTGTACATTGTACATCAACTGGCACTGGTTTTCTAGTCTTTCTTAACTCAAGTATCATCACCATCCCTCTCCTTACTCTCGGGGGCTGATAGGGCTCTCGGGGCATGGGGGCATCGGGGCATGGGGGCTGATCAGCCCTATCATGATAGGGCTCTCGGGGGGCTCTTTCCCACTCATGACCCGTCAAAAACTCAAAAGTAATTATTTAAATTCAATCCGCACCAATCCGCACCCCCTCAACTATTTATATATTTCAGGGGATGTGAGCTCGCCGCACCCCCCAAAAACAATATTTTTGCGGCGTGATATATTGTTCGTACGGGTATTAATAAATAGAACCTGAGTGCAGGGTAACATGGCAAAGCAATGGTGCTTCCGAATAGGCCGTCAATAACCTCTATTGTCGCCAGCATTTTAAGAGTGCCTAGGCATTTTATTCCAGCAAGAGAAAGAGCCTCCTACAAATAGCAAAACAAGCACAGAGACGTATGACCTTGTAGTCACCCTGCACCCTAATACCTCCCACTTCACAGCATCATCTGGACGCCTGTGATATTGCTTGGATGGCGTGTGCTTTACCTGCGCGTTTTTGTCAACAGATGTATTCAAACACCTCTTTCATGTCATGGCTTTTGGCAAATCAAGCAGGTGCCCATGACTATGATTGGCGCTGCTAAGACTGGGCTAGTTCTAGTACCAAGCAGCTAATACACTGTACGCGTTGCCGCCTCTATCTCGTCCTGCGGTCGTGAATACATGCCCTACACTTCCACCCACCAGACCGACGCCGATAAAGGAGCTACTCTTGGTGGAGTGGGGACCCCGTGGCTCCCTCTTCCTGTGGTGCCATCCAGATCCGTTTGGGGATATGGATAAGTTGTCTGCGTGAGGCTCCATTAAGAAAGAACCAACTGTTTTAATTCGCTAATTATAAAGGGAATCATGAGAAGGACGCGGGTAGAGAGATCAGCCGCCAGCTTTTATTTTATTATTTTTAATAATTTTGGTATTGCTCGCAGTAGTTACAGGGTATTGCAATTCAGGCAAGTCACACTTGGTGGGAGCACGATGGGTAAGAACCAGCAAGGGGGAAAGCAAAAGACTAAGCAAAAGCATGAGGAGAAGAAGCTGTCCAAGAAGAGCCTCCACGAGGTAAAACTTGCTTGCATGCATGCTCTCAGAAACGCATACACACACCCATTCACGCATGCACACGCACACGCACACGAATACACACATGCACACATACACACACACATACACACACATGCACACACATGCACATATACGCACGTGCACGTGCACGTGCACGCACACACACACACACACACACACACACACACACACACACACACACACACACACACACACACACACACACACACACACACACACACACACACACACACACACGCACGCAAGCACACGCACGCAAGCACGCACACACACACTCACACGCACACGCACATGTGCATTACTCAGGCCAAGGAAATTGAGCAGCTTGACAGTGAAATTGTTGCCGGCGCTCCTCCTAGTGGAACAAATCCTTTAGCAGCAACGCCCTCTGATTCTGGTGGCTACGCATCTGCTCGAACCTTTGAGAACCTGCCGCTATCGCAAGTGAGTTCAGCTTGTGCCTTAGTGCACACTGTGTGCGTGTGTGTATATGTGCTTGTATGCTTGAGTGTGTGCATACTCTGCCTATCTCTCCTACGCGTATATATGCATGGATGGACACACGTCTTCCTCACAGCATATACACACCCGCGTGCACACGCACCAAATATGTACACCTGTATGTCAGTGATTTCATGCCATTTCACGCATTGCAGTACACCAAGAATGGGCTCAAGGCTGCCAAGTTTGTGACCCTGACGGCTGTGCAAAGAGCGACCCTGCCTCACGCTCTGGCCGGTGAGTCCAAACACCATATGTACTCCATACCGTATATAGCAAACCAGGTGTTCACATAAGTTTGTGACCCTGGAGACTGTGCATAGAGCGACCCTACCTCACGCTCTGGCCGGCAAGTCCAAACACCATATTTACTCCATATATAGCAAGCCGGTCCACATAACTAGGGTTGGCCAGAACTGTGTGCACACACCGTATACGACTGTACAAACGGTCATTTCCAGCCAAAAACACCAGAGGTGGTCGACGGAGGCCTGAAAAAGGGGTACTTCTGAAATGTGAACTGAGTATGGGCGCCCCAGCTGGCAACAATCAAGCTCAGTACCCAGAGGCTGCTGATAGCACCTGAGCTTGAATGTTGCCAGCTAGGGTGCCAATGTATAATTTTGCGCGGCGTGAACCCTATTTTTCACCACCATTCTCTCATATCTCACCACCCACTGACCTAAATTGTGTCAATTTTTTTATCATCTAAATTTCGATAAAGAATGTCATTGCAAAAAAATGGTGCAAATGACCCAGTAGTTGGTCAGATACTCCAATTTGGCCCATTTCCCTTTAAATATCAACAAAAGGGGTGCCTAAAAGGTGGAAAACCAACTCTCACCAAATTTACTCTTTAAAACCCAGGATGGTTTAGTATCATAAAGGAAGTGCTGCCGTTTTGTTCTGGGATGAAAAGAGGCTCTGATTGGGGAGTGGTGGCCTAAAATGTGAAAACTCAGTGCCAAATTTTGAACTGGAATTCCACCCAGACCACTGGGGTGGTCCGATTGGCCCCGAACTTTGTGGGCCATTTAAATATGTCCATCAAATATGGTCTGCATCAAAAACATCACATTTCAGGACATTTGCTCCGTCGACCCCCTCTGCAAAAACACCAGTCATTTTTGCCAAAAATACCGTGTATGTAGGGTTGGCCAAAACCATATATATACGGTACATATAAGGTATTTTTGGCATGGAGTTCACCAAATATACGGTCATGTACGGTGTATATATACGGTTATGGTCAACCCTGTGTATATGATCGTGTATTTGGAGATTCTCCAGCTTAAGTTGTCGTACATTCGCCGTAACACAGTAGTGCCTCTGGCCAACACTATTATCGGTTGTCCAGGGGTGACATGATCTGTTTCCTCTATCAATGCTTTAACGTTATTGCCACTTATGTGCAAAATGTGTAGTGCCAACAGTGGAATATCAATTCAGTTTAGGAGATACTATGCAAGCATGGTGCTAATGTAATAACTAGGGCTGGCCAGAACCGTGTATGTACACCGTATCTGACCGTACGTATGGTAGTTTCCTTGCTTATAATACAGTGTATTTTTACACTGTATTTACATACGTATGTATGGCTTTGGCCGATCCAAGTTGTAACGCATGGATCTCTCTCTCTCTCTCTTTCTCTCTCTCTCTCTCTCTCTCTCTCTCTCTCTCTCCCTCTCTCTCTCTCTCTCTCTCTCTCTCGCTCTCTCTCTCTCTTCCCTATTCCCTCTCGCAGACTATGCAAGCATAGTGTTGATGCGTTAACGCAATAAGTGCCTCTTACTCCCTAGCAGCAATAACACAGAAGTGATGTAAACATCACCGTTTGTGCAGCATGTAATCGTATTGATCCAAGAAAATGCCAACCAAGGCAAAATGATTTGTGCATCTGCAGACACGCACGCTCAACCGTTTCCTATGTAGTCACGCGTTTATATACAAACACAAAAATAACTCACACATACACACACGTACACAATATACAGCATTTAACACACTGGCTCCTTTTTTAGCACGCACAGCATACACTTGTACGCACACACATAAACACACGCACAATCACACACGTACACACACGTAAACTCACTACTAACTGTGCTTTGTCAGGTAAGGACATCCTTGCACACACACACACATACACACACACGCGCGCGTTGCCACACACGTACGACGTGCACACATTAGGAGACACACACTCTATCACACACTTACACACGCGCTCACACACGCACTAACAACTGCGCTCTGTCAAAAAAGGACGTCTTTGGACACACACACACTCTATCACACCCGTACAACGTGCACACACTCACACACGCACACACACATACACGTACTCGCACGCACACGCACACATACACACACACGCACACACACACACACGTACAACGTGCACACACGCACTCACACACGCACACACACACTTGCACGCACATGCACACACACACTTGCACGCACACGCACACACACGCGCGCACACACACACACACACACACACACACACACACACACACACTATAACACCTGTACAACGTGCACGCACTCGCACACACACACACTACCAACTGTGCTCTGTCAGGTAAGGACATCCTTGGAGCAGCCAAGACAGGGAGCGGGAAGACCCTGGCTTTCCTCATACCTGTGAGTGCTTTGCTGGTGATGTGCTTTGCTGGTGATCTTAATTCATGATTTGCATTGTCGTGTAGTGCTATGCAGCATTGGTTTGCTGTGTAGGTTAACCCTGGCATTCTCCATACCTGTGAGCTCTGCCCCACTGCCCAACACATACGCACACACATGCATATACACACACGCCCTCTTAGCACCATAGACCATGGTCAAAATGAGGCTGAGGGTTTATTGTTTAGTTTTAGGATTAGTGAAGAAACTAATAACAAAGACATGCCCTAGTTTGGTCGTAGGTGAGCTTTATGAGCATGCCACAACTGACCTCCAAAGCACAATGTATTCCAATATTCCAATGTCCCTCTCAAGCGCTTCTTACTACATACTTTGAGCTATGATTATGATTGCGTTTTTTCTGAAGGTTCCTGAGAGCATGTCATGTATGGTCTCCAAAGCACGACGTCCATCCTTTACTTGCCTGTAGCCATTACTGCGATCGTGTTTATTTTTCCTACCTCACCTGAAGGTTCATGCGCATGCCATGTAGGGTCACCAAAACGCAACATACCTCCACTGTTTGCTTTTCTCCACTACCTATTTCGCCACTACCTAATATATTGTGTTCCCTTTTTCTCTCCTGCAGCTGGTAGAGAAGCTGTTCCGGACAAAATGGACCAAGTTTGATGGTCTTGGTGGTTTGATTCTCACGCCTACACGTGAGCTAGCAATGCAAATTTGGGAGGAGCTGAGGAAGGTGCGTGCTTTGCTGTATGTGTTTGTTTGTGTGTATGTGTGAGTGTGTGTATGTGTGTGCGGGTACATTTGCGTGTTTGCGTGCGTACGTGTGTGTGTTCATGTGTGTTTGCGTGCGTATTGTGAGTACCCTTTGTTCTTCGGTAATTTTGTAGCACCCGCATGTACACAAAAATTATAAGGCTTACTCAGTATGACGATTTAAGGCCAGAAATTGGTGAAGCCTTTCATCTTTACAATAACACAGGCCAATGCCACCGGTGCTCCCATGCCATCATCTTTGCATTGATACTGCCACCAGCGCTCCCATGTCATCATCTTTCTTTCATTAATACTGCTACTTTCATTAGTACTGCCACCGGTGCCCCCATGTCATCATCTTTCTTTCATTAGTACTGCTACTTTCATTAGTACTGCCACCGGTGCCCCCATGTCATCATCTTTCTTTCATTAGTACTGCCACTTACAATAGTACTGCCTCTGGTGCTCCCATGTCATCATCTTTCTTTCATTAGTACTGCCGCTTACATCAGTACTGCCACCGGTGCCCCCATGTCATCATCTTTGCATAATACACACCAATGCCACCGGTGCTTCCGTTCAGGCATGTGGTTGCTGGCTGCATCAAAAACGGACCAGTCGGTCGCTGGTGCATTACAAACAAACCAGTGGTCGCTAATTAAAAAATTGGTTGCTGGCTGCATTAAGAACAGAAAAGCTGGTTGCTGGTGCATCAAAAACAAACCAGTGGTCGTAAAATAAAAAATTGGTTGCTGGTGCATCAAAAACAAACCAGTGGTCGCTGGTGCCTCAAAAACAGACCAATTTTTGCTGGTGCATCGATTCCGACCACTGGTGGCTGATGCACTCGAACAAACATTATCTAAACTGCTTACTTATAAATCATTTTCATTGTGCAATGTGTGTGCGGTTGCAGATATGACATTTTCCTGCTGATGGTGAGCACAAATTTGCCTAATTCCATACTCCCGGCGTTCATGTCCACACTGTGCGTTACTGCACACACACACACACACACACACACACACACACACACACACACACACACACACACACACATGGGCCAAAACAATCTATCACTGGCTGATGAGTGGCAGCGATAGTTTACAAGCTGGAAGCAGCAAGCACCACCTCTTGCTTTCGCTTCCTTGTGAGTGCACTAACTGCCGTTGATTCACGACGCACAGGTGGGCAAGGAACACGACCTCTCTGCTGGCCTGCTGATCAGTGGCAAGATGTTACGAGCAGGAAGCAGTCCATTTTGCAACCTTAAAAATAACTAGCTGCTGTTAATTCGCAACGCACAGTGGGAAAGGAGCACGCCCTCGCTGCTGGCCTGCTGATCGGCGGCAAGGCTTTACGAGCAGGAAGCAATTTATTTTGCTTTCGTAATCTTGAATTTACGATAGCTGCCGTTGAATCACGACGCACAGGTGGGCAAGGAGCACGACCTCTCTGCCGGCCTGCTGATTGGTGGCAAGAAGGTCAAAGAAGAACAAGCGGTGGTCAATCATATGAACATCTTGGTCGCCACTCCTGGTGCGTAATTTTGCACTGCTGGTAATCATGCCTCACAAAAAAGTAGAGTTGACCAGAACCGTATATATACTCCGTATATGACCGTATAATTGGTGATTTCCCTGCCAAAAACACCGTATATAAACCGTACATATATGGTTCTGGCTAACCCTATGAATAAGACCATAAACAAGCAACCACAAACAGGGAACCACAAACAGGCAAACAAGCAGTAGCCAGCACTTTGGTAACTGTTGTTCTCACTTGTAATGAGTAAGTACCCCTTGGTAGTGATATAGCCTCGTTACCCGTTTTCAACTTAAATTAAAGGGGGGGTGAGGTTTGACGACGTTAAGCATGCTGCTTGCCACCTTTACAAGTAAGCCACTATTTGGGCAGTCTTACCTCGCTATTAAGGCTATAATGAGTAAGGTTGGCCAGAACCGTATGTATACATCGTATGCGACCAATTGCTCAGCGATTTCCCTGCCAAAAATACTGTGTATACATGGTTCTGGCCAACCCCAATAATGAGTGAGCTGCAACTAAGATCTTGGTACAGTTGTAGCTGCTCCCTGTGGGCAGAGGTACTCTCCGCTTTTGGTGGCGGCGTCGCCTCACCTAATAAGACGGTTTGTAACCAACAGTAGAGAGTGGTATGACATTTTTGTCTCCACAGTTGTTTCTAACCAACATCGCAGCGGTTTGTAACCAACAGTAGAGAGTAGTATGATATTTTATCGCCACAACCGTTCGTAGCCAACACCACAGCGGTTTGTAACCAACATCACAGCGGTTTTTAACCGACAGTAGAGAGCAGTATGACATTTCGATCGTCACAAACGGCGGTACTTGTAACTGTTGCATCGTCTTTCTGGTGTTTATGATGAGAGGTTTGAAGGTGGACGTATGTAGCAGAAGCCATGCTCAGCTGCGTGATTGGCTTGGCAACGGATTTGTTGTGACGTTGCCTGCATTGGCTCTTGTGTCTGAAGGATGGATACATGCTTTGGCTCTTGTGTCTGAAGGATGGATCTCATTGGATTGGCTTTTGGATCTCACTGGATCTCATTGGATCTCATTGAATTGGCTCTTGGATCTCATTGGATCGCATTGGATCTCATTGGATTGGCTCCTGTGTCTGAAGGATGGATACATCATCTCAATACAACCCTGCTGCACAGTTCCAAAAGCAAATTTGCAGACCGCACAGGTCACATCCAGCAGCATTTGCGCCAGCATATTGCGCAACACAGTGTCTTATCATAACAATCGTCTGCCATTGCAGGCCGCTTGCTGCAGCACATGGATGAGACTGCAGGGTTTGATGCGACCAACGTGCAGGTCTGTGTCTATGTGTGTGTCTATGTGTAAGTGTGCGCATGCGTGCTTACGTGTGTTGAGTTGATGCTACTAACGTGCAGGTCTGTGTCTATATGTGTGTCTATGTGTGTGTGCGCATGCGTGCTTACGTGTGTTGAGTTAATGCTACTAACATGCAGGTCTGTGTCTATGTGTGTGTCTATGTGTAATTGTGCGCATGCGTGCTTACGTGTGCTGAGTTGTTGCTACTAATGTGCAGGTCTGTGGCATTTTTGCGTACACAAATTACCAATGCCTAGGCCTGTTGATGTTTTTGTTACCAATGTGCAGGTCTGTGGCATTTTTGCGTAAATAAATAAGCAACGTCTAGGTCAGGGGCATCTTTGTGTTGAGTACCTACCAATGTTCAGATTTGTGGCATCGGTGCTAGATTCCTTTTAGAAGTTAGGTCCAGCGTATCTCTGCTTGAAGTTTTAATTTCATTGTTCATGCTCTTAAGGGGTACGTACCCACATTATTTTTCCCTTTTTTTGTGCGGCAAAGAGGTTCATATATTAGTATAATAGAAATGAATTGTGTTGCTTTATTGTAGTAATAAGTGAATTTAACTGCATACTGTTTCTTTCTTTTAGGGGCTAGCAACGATTTCTGGCTGTTGCATGTATAAAGTTAGATGTCTAGAGGGAGTTAATGTGAGCTTTGATTGCACATGCACACGCACACACACACGCGCGCGCACACACAAACACACACACACAAAAACGCACTTGCAAACTTCCTAGGTGCTGGTCCTCGATGAAGCAGACCGCATCCTTGACATGGGCTTTGCTGCCACAGTCGATGCCATCCTAGAAAACTTACCACGTGAAGGCAGACAGACCATGCTCTTTTCTGCCACCCAAACCAAGTCTGTTAAGGTACGCACGTATGTGTGTTTATTTAAAATTTGTGTGTGTGATAGTGTGTATGCGTGTTTGTGTATATGTGTAGCCTTTTTTGGAGGGCTGGCGAACCAAGTCTGTTATGGTGCGCACGTACGTGTTTGCTTGCGCATTTGCCTATATAAGTTTGTGTGTGAGCTTGTGTGTGTTTGTGTATGTGTGTGTATGTTAATATCTATGTGAGGACAGGCAGATTGTGCTATTTTCTGCCACCCAAACTAAGTCCGTTAAGGTGCGCACGTCTGTGCGTTTGTTTAAAATTCGTGTGTGTGTGTGTGTGCTTGTATGTGTTTGTGTATGTTAGTGAGGACAAGCAAACCATGCTCTTTATGTCACCCAGGCTAAGCGGGTCAAAGTGTATGTTTACGTCAGAGCACTCCTGGAATGACACTGTTATTGCACTCACAACACACACACACACACACACAAACACATGCACACACACAAATACACTCGTGCAAATACATACACATGCACACATAGGACCTTGCACACCTTTCCCTGACTAACCCAGAGTACCTTGCCATCCATCCACGGACACACACACACACACTCAATACATACACACACATAGTCTCATGCGCCTCACCCTGGCTGGCTGACCCACGCATGCAGGCCTATACACGCACTCATGCGCGCACACACAAATGGACGCATACGCAATGTGCACATACATAAGTACACACATGCGGATACACACATACGTGCACACAGGACCTTGCACGCCTCTCCTTGACGGACCCAGAGTACCTAGCCATCCACGCAGAAGCTGCTGCTCCCACCCCTCTGAAGCTGCAGCAGGCCTATTCCATCGTATCTGCCCCCCAGGTATTAACATAGTGCAGGGCTTGTGTGTGTGTTTTGCTTGCATGTGTGCATATGCGTACAGTTTTGCGTCATAAGGTGCTATAATTTCCTCTCACTTAGCAAGGGTACACAGAGTTCTTTCGCCCTGCCCTCCTGCACACCAAAATATCGACACAGATCTGTGTAGTTTACCCTGAGCAGTACACACACCAAAACATTACGCACACCAAAACATCGACACAGATCTGTGTAGTTTACCCTGACCAGTACGCATTCTCCCTTTGCTGCTGTGCCTGTCTCCACAGGAAATAGACATGCCATGGTCATTTATCAAGACCCACCTGCACACAAAAATGTTGGCACCTCTGTAATTTGCGTAATTAGTATGCACTCTCCCTTTGCTGCTGTGCTTCTCCCCACAGAAAATGGACACGCTGTGGTCATTCATCAAGACCCACCTGCACACAGAAATATTGGCACCTCTGGAATTTGCGTAATTAGTATGCACTCTCCCTCTGCTGCTGTGCTTCTCCCCACAGAAAATGGACACGCTGTGGTCATTCATCAAGACCCACCTGCACACAGAAATATTGG
>Ga0307968_1000580_pt1 | contig 26788 bp, 24 predicted proteins | sample OrgLakmetagen650_FD_201834 | JGI IMG/M metagenome (GOLD analysis project Ga0307968, IMG submission 201834) | Saline water microbial communities from Organic Lake, Antarctica - #650 | ecosystem: Environmental > Aquatic > Non-marine Saline and Alkaline > Saline | place: Antarctica: Organic Lake...
GTGGTGAAAAATAGGGTTCACGCCACGGGCAATTAGGCATGGTCTCCACGGCTGGCAGTTTTCAGGCTCAGGTGTACGCAGCAGCTCGGAGCAAGGGCTATCACTAGGTACTGAGCTTGAAGACTGCCAGCCGTGGAGACCATACTCAATTCACATTTTAAGAACACCCCTTTTTCAGGCTCAGTTGACCCCCTCTGTGAAAATTTGCTTGATTTCTTTCACAGTCAAGCCTTTTCCTTCGTAAACAAATGGTGTGCCCTTTCCCAATCAAACCATATGCAGACCGACTGGGCAGCTTTTAGGCAAAGGGAGAGGAGGCGTGCGCTTCCCAATCGTGGTGAGTGTACACTTTGCACGCTCACGTACGCAAGCAGCTGTGTTTTAAGAGGCAGCTTTAGCGCACATTGTTTGTGTGTAATTATGTATGTGTGTGTGTGTGCTCGTGAACGCAAGCAGCTGTTTAGGAGGCAGCATAGTGCAAGCATGCTGTGCGTGTGCTCATGTACGCACGCAAGCAGCTGTTTTAAGAGGCAGTAGCATAAGCGCACCGTGCTTGCTCATGTATGTAAGCAGCTGTTTTTAAGGCAATCTGATATTCAACCCCCTGAAAAGCAATAATGTAATTTGGTTATTGCCTCCCCTGACCAAAGCACCAATCAATTGAGAACGTTACATTTGCATAGTAGCGTTTGCGGATAATGCAACACCCAGCTGTTGCTGATAACAAGTTGGTGCCTGTAAATAGTGTGTTCTTACCTTGATGGCATTCTCCTGTATTGTGGTGGTTTCCGATTGCACCTTACACAACGTACCACTGATGGACTCGCCACTTGAAGACTGTGTGTCTGCGTGCCTGTTATTGGATCTGCAGAATGCCCCAGGCAGTATGCAGGAGACGTTTGCTGAATCCCGTGTCTACTGTGGAGGGTTCACTGCTCAACAATACTTCCATGTGGGTTTGTGGTTGTTTCTGCTGTGTAGGTTCCACTGCTCAACAATGCTTTCATGAGGGTTTGTGGTTGTGTCTGCTGTGAACGGTCCACTCCTCAACAATACTCCCATGTGGGTTTGCGGTTGTGTTTCTTGCTGTGAAGGTTCCACTGCTCAACAATGCTTCCATGTGGGTTTGTGGTTGTGTCTGCTGTGTAGGTTCCACTCCTCAACAATACTCCCGTGTGGGTTTGTGGTTGTGTTTCTTGCTGTGAAGGTTCCACTGCTCAACAATGCTTTCATGAGGGTTTATGGTTGTGTGCAGCGCCTGACCCGCTGCATCTCGCCTGTGTATTCATTGTGGATTTATGTTTGTGTAAGGGTGTGTGCAATTGTGGGGGTTTATTGCCTGGCCTCTGTGCCTTGCCTGTATATGTTTTTGTGGGTTTGTGGTGTATGTGAGGGGGTGCAGTTGTAGAAATGTGTTGTCACACACACACACACACACAAACACACACATACGCACACATACACACAGCTATGGGTCAATCCTCACCATATATTCCTTCCATTGTTTTGTACAGATGATGCACCCTCACAATCTTCCAGGAAGCATAAAGGTGAGCTATTATACTAAAACAGTGCGTATTCAGTACTGGTAGTCGTTATATAAGTAATTGCCCTCTTATGATCTCCAGCAAATCAACCAACCATTTCCACGTCATTGACAGCGTGCGTTTATCTACTCCAGCAGAAAGGTTTCAACACATTTTTGCTGGTCACTGTCATTTCAAATCACGCCCATGTCCAATCACAATTGTCTACAATAAAACAATTTGTTCTCAGGTCATTGATGGGGTGCACATGGGAGGCGTCACGGCGGCTGTAGCCGAGGCATCTTCCAAGAAGCTTCCTCCCAGTAGCTTTAGGTTTTTCTCAGGGTAAGAAGCTCGCTGCATTTCTTGTCATATCACGTGATTCCCGTCATTTTTATGTGGTTCCTGTCATATCACAGTGTAAGACAAACGGTAAAGAAGAATAACTGCGCAGGCGGTGAAAGCCACTTTCCACAGTAACGAAGGGAAAGGAGCCACTCAGGAACCTGGTATACGTGTGAAGTTGCAAGGTCCTAAACCAAAGTTATAACGTGTATTGATGACTCGTATCATCAAACAGCGACACTCCCTTTCCCTTCCTGCTCCGCTTTGTAGGATTAGCCCTCGTGTCTCTGCGGCCTTTTGTGTTATACCCATGCATCGTTTTACATGCGTTCCACATAAATCATAATAACGTGACAGCGAGGAGCGCGCACCTGCCACTCATTGCTGTCATGTTTATCATTTGATTAAGGTTGGCCAAAATCGTACGTATACGCCGTTTATGATTGTATATATGATGAAATTGCTGCAATAAATGACATATATATGCAATGTATATATATTATATAAACGGTTCTGGCCAACCTTAGCTGGTTTTGTTTAAACCCATGTAAATTGGCAGAGGGATTTATCGGAGCAAAAGTACAAACATGTCCATTTCTGCATTGGAGGGTTAACTAATTACACATTAACTCATTAAATTGGACCCAGTCTAGCTCCACACTGATGCTGACTTTATAAGCTACCAGAGCATGTGCTCAGATCTCGATAAGTCGCCCCGCGTAAGAAATGACAGGACTAGTTGCACATGTTGTGCATAATCATCAATGCGCTTCTAGCCCTGTGGCAATGTAATAATTTCCTCTCTTGCTTGCCTTGCTTGCCTCTGTGCAGGGCCATTATATGGGAAGGGGGGGCGTTGGAACGAGAGATCACTGCTGGCTGCTGGTATGTGTGCTGAAGTGTACTCAGTTTCTCCTAGGGTGATCATTTCGCCCTCATTTCCATGTCTAAATGTGGTCATCAAAACCCTTGTGTGCCCTGCTTTTCTGCAGCTTACCATGTCTGAATGTGGTCATCAATACCTGTGTGTATCCTGCATCTCTGCAATTTACACCGACCAAGCGTCTGCATGCAAACTTGCCACTGCCCCCCTCCCTCGCATAGTAAACAACCAACTCAATACCTTGTTTTCGGCAATGAGTGAGATAGGGATCTTGAAGCGTTTGAAAGGTGCTTCTTGCGCGTAGATGATGCTGTCTAAACTCCCTTATTTTGAAAGGTCACTTGTCTCCTTGCATTTGCACTCATTCTGTCCCACTTGTACTTTCGACACTGTACTTACTCACACAACTGCTGAACCCCCTGATCTCCCTACCCCCCCCTTTTCTTGTGCGCATCACAGGCACACAGCAGCATGCTCTCGCTCACTCGTCTTGAAGCAGTGTCTCCAGCTTCCCACTCCATTGTGGAGAGAGGTGAGTAACATACATGCACGCGCACACTCACAGATGCATGAAGCTTGGTGCACATGCTACTACCCATTAGCTGATTGCTTGCCAGCACACTTCGACCGTGATGAGACGTTTCACATTTTGCTCAAGCGGCTGTGTGTGTCCATACATTGTTTTGCTTTATTGCTTAGCAACCCTTCTTGTTGCTTAGCAACCTAGTGCAGGAAATTAAATAAAGAACCCATGCAGCTTTGTATCAAACTCTTGCAATTTTGATCCTATAGCTAATGTCCCTATACACAACATTTTATTTCCCTGTGTGCAGATACTCTTACTGATGGGAGGAAAGTACATGGAGATTGCTCAAGCTATATATTTAGAGGAGGGTGATGAAATCTCCGGCGAGTAAGCAGCGCTGCTTTGGTGTTGCTCGTTCAGTTTGTACCATACTCATGTTTCTCCAGAAGAGCCTCTCCTCTTCTGATTCATTTCCTTGACCACTACCGAACCCTATCTTTTGCTGAACCTTGCTTGGTGCCATTACTATGTGTATTTATATATTATCGGCGCTTGAATTGTACGCACACTGACGTATTTGCTGTTTCACTGATGAAAAAGACGTTAATTACTATTAAGCAAACCCATTTAGCTACACCTAAGCAACAAATTTGGATGACGCAAGATGATGAAGCCTCTCGACCACCTCAATATGTAACATACTTTGCAAATTACAGTGATTACAGCCAATGGGTTTAAGTTTTACCACTCCCCGCATAAATTAAGGAAGAGGGCTACTTTAGTTCCGGGTATGTATGGATGCTTTGTGCACAGAACTTCAAAAGAACAGAAAACTACGCTGGCAGCAATACATTCCCTGCATAAATTAAGGAAAAGGAGAAACATTGGCCCGAAGTGCCGTGAGTCTCCCCCACTAAAGGGAAAAAAAAAACTAGTGGGGATCTGGAGGGTTGCTGGCAGTCCCCTGCTCCAGCTTGCTAGTAACTCTACCGACATACCTTTTCCTTTCCTTCTCAATCACTTGCTTGGCAAACAGTAAATAGACTATGGCTCCACGTCACCTGCACCAGATGACTTTCCTGTCCACAGTAATATGACCCAAAAATCTGTGTCTCTGCATTGTCTGATGTAAGTCTAGGGTTGTTTGGTTACAAATAAAATACAAAAATAGCTATTGAGAAAAGAAAGTCACACAGAACAAGGAGAGCTTTCTGACTACGGCAAGAGGCAAGATATTATTGGCAGCTACCTAAAACATTTATCTGTTCAAACAAGGCTTTATGATAGAAAATGATATTATGAGCCGTGCTGGAAGAAAGCACCACGGGGATAGAAATAGCAGCCATTTTTATTGTACCTAAGCCACAAACACAGACGCAGACACACATATGCCAGATGAAAACAAGTTGACCTCTACTTCTGATGGGTTAGGGATCCCACGTACTGGCTATTTATCCCTTATATACATTCTGTGGTGCTGAGGAGAGCCTCCATCCCTGGTGTAACCAAATACGTGGCCATTAAAATACACAGAAAAAAAGGCCACACATATCTAGCAGCTACTCGTGGCTATCGCTATCTACTGAAACACACGAGTAAGTGTTACAATGGCCGCAGCACACACAGCACACTGTGTGTACGCGTGCGCCTGCTGGTCTGGTAAGCACGAACTGCAAGGCCCCATGTGGCGGCAGGCCTTGGAGAAGTAGGAGGCCTTTCTGGTCCTACACAAGGGGCAGAACAGCCGAGAAGAAGCCTGGGAGGGGGGTGGATTTAAAATTGCTGTGGTGGGTGGTGGTGGTGTTGCTGCTGCTGCTGTTGGGGGCGGAGCTGCTACGACTGCTGCAGCTGCTACAGATTTTGATTTTGGCAGCGCTAGTGCCTGCGAGGCAGCGTCAGACAGAGAAGGAGGTGCTGCTGAAGCTGGTGCGGCAGCCGCAGCAGGAGGTGGTGGTGGTGTCGCCGATGTTGCTGTTCTCATACCTGGCGCTGCTGCTGCTACTACTGCTGCTGCTGCTGCTGCTGCTGCTGCTGCTTCTGCTGCCGGTCCATTTGTGCTTCCTTCTGTGTCTACTCCCCTCCCACTTCCTGCGCCTACACCGACATGTGTTCCCTTGCCCAGTGCAGGGTTTGCCCGCCGAGCCCACGGTGGGACCTCCAGATCGCTGGTTTTGCTCTGCAGCTCCTCCTTGCGTTGCCACCATCGCACTTGTGGCTCCTCTGCACACAGTGCACTACCCCCGCCACAGCCCGGTGCCTGTGCAGCTTGGCTTGGAGCAGGGGGTGTAGCTGGTGCAGCTTGGAAGGAGGGCGTGGGGGTCTTGTGGACATTGAGATGCTGGGAGCTTAGGCCGTGCTGAGGAGGGGCGTACTGCGTTTGCTGCTGCTGCTGCTGCTGCTGCTGCGGCTGTTGGATTCGGCTGCTGCTAGCTTGTAGTGGTTGGGGCGGAGGTGCAAAGGAGGCCCTCTGGCTAGAGGCATGCAGTGCTACTAGGGAAGGAGGGGGTGCAGCAGCAAGGGCAGAGGCACTCTGAGGTTGGAAAGGCGGCGCCACGACACTCTGCGGTTGGAAAGACCGCGCAGTAGCGCTTTGTGCTTGAAATGGCTGTGCAGCCACGCTTTGTGGTTGGAGTGATGCTGTAGCAGCAGAAACGCTCTGAGTTGGGGTTGGCTGTACGGTTGTGGAAGCTTTCTGTGGTGGCGGCTCGAAGCAAGGCACTGGCATCGGCATCTGAAACTGCGTTGTATGAATGTGTGTATACATGTAAATTGCTATGTGGCTATGTGTAAGTGCGTCTGTGTGTGTGTTTGCTTTTATATGTCGGTGTTGTGTGTATGTGTGTCTGCATGCGTGCAAGCGTGCGTGCAGTTGTATTTGTGCGCACATATACACGTGCGTTGCGCGTACGTATACAATATGTTTTGGTGTGTATAGCATACATGCATACGTGAACAAATGGACAATACCATTACCATTGGTACAATTCACTACAAGGACCATCTGTCTGCATTAGCCCAGACACTTGTGCAGAGCTTATGCTCTTTTTTTTCCGTGCCCTAAACTCTAAATCTCTCTCGAGTACAGCGGTCCCCACTCAGGGCATCAGCATCTGCTGCACCAGCAAGTGAGCTTACATCAGGCCTGTAACACTTACGTTCTCCTGTGCTCATCCTTTATTCAAGTAAAAAAGAAGTCCCCTACTTGAGGCATCAGCATCTGCTGGATTAACATGTGTGCCTGCATCAGGCCTGGAACATTTCTGATCATTCGCCTGTGCTCATCCTTTTTTCAAGTAAACAAACGGACCTTACCTGAGGCACCTGCTGGATTAACATGTGGGCCTGCGTCAGGCCTGAAACATTTCTGATCATTTGCCTGTGCTCATCTTTTATATAAGTAATAAGATGACCCCTACCTGAGGCATCAGCATCTGCTGGATTATCATGTGGGCCTGCATCAGGCCTGAAACCTTCGCCTTGGGGGGCAGAAGGACGTTGCCTGGACCGCTGCCACCTTGAATCAGGGACACACCTGTACGTTTGCGTGTGCGTGTGTTTTATGTGTGCATGTGTGTATGTGTGTGTGTGGGTATGTGTGTGTCTGCAAGCAAACACAAAGATGATGATTTCAACTCTTTAATTTAATGCCTTCGGTTGGTCCTGGCAGACGTTCAATCGTTGTTACTGGCTTTATTCAGTGCCTTTTTCCCCTTTCCAAGAGTTTTTTGTAGGTGCTACAAGTCTGGTGCTACAACAACATTTCTCACAATTTTTACGTTCTACACACGCAGCCTATCAGTCGCACATTTTTACTTATGGCTTTATTTGTAAACCCTTACACTCTGTATGCAAGAGCAACATGCATCTGTAGAGGTTGTGAGCAAGAATCACAGGCCGCTGAATGTGCACAGGCCGCTTCGCTCAGGCATGTTTTAAGCTGAAACACCTAGAATGTGTGGGTGGCGTGTAAACCTGGGTGGGGAACTTTGGGTGGTGTGCGGAGAAAGGGGTCAAACCCTAACCCTAGCCCTAACCCCAAACCCCTAACCCTAAGGAGGAAACACAGCATGTGATATGTCTTGACCCAATCATGAGTGGATGACTGTAGAATGGCCAAAGGGGGACAAGGCCGCCCAATGCAATGGACAAGGCCACCAATTGCGACCATTGAGGCCACCAATTGCAATGGACAAGGCCACCAATTGCGACTATTGAGACTACCAATTGCGATGGACAAGGCCACCAATTGCGATGGACAAGGCCACCAATTGCAATGGACAAGGCCACCAATTGCAATGGACAAGGCCACCAATTGCAATGGACAAGGCCACCAAATGCGAAGGACAAGGCTACCAACTGTGACCACCAAAATGTGAAGGAGTCGAACGTCAGGCTACAAAAACTACTCAGAACTAGTGTGAGCAGCATGAGTACTACCAACACACGCACCTGAGGCCTCTAGGATGCTTGTGACCAGGGACAGGGGTAGGGACGTACAGGTGCCCAGCTGCTTACACACCACCATCTGCTCTGCCTGTTTCAACTGCACCGCCTCCCATAGGCCCTCCAAGCACTGCATGGTGTGCGACAATCATCACGTGAGGTTCAAATTTATAAATCACCATCTGCCTGTATTTCAACCGTCTCCCTCAGGCCCTCCAAGCACTGCATGGTGTGCGTATGATAACGTGAAATTTGGTAGATCATATGCTCTGCCTGTTTCAACCGCACAGTCTCCGTAGGCCCTCCAAGCACTGCAATCAATGACAAAGGGTTTTTGGTTTGCACACCACCATCTGCTCTGCCAAAAAATGAAGCGTCTTTCATACGCCCTCCTAGCACTGTGTGTTGCATCAAATGGTCCATCACATCAAATGGTGCGCGTAAGATCATGTCAGGCTTTCATGTGCATGCTTACACTTTAGAGCACAAATCTCATATACACAAACACACGATCGTATGCACACACACACACTTACACACACATGCGTGCACACACAGCATGCACACACGTACACTCGTGTGCACATACATACATACATACATACACGCATGCACCCCCCCACACGGATACACATACACGTGCGTGTGTGTGTGTGCATAACCTTCCACCTCTATCTAACACCAAGCTGGTATATCCAAATCGAGCAACATACGAGGTCCTCAGGCTCGAAAGGCACAGGTTCTACAGCAGCAGCTGCTGCTGGCACTCGTCATTTCACTGTGTAACAAGGCTACGATACAAAGTGACTGCTCATCAGAGTGTGCTACTGGCACTCGTCATTTCACTGTGTAACTAGGCTACGATACAAAGTGACTACTCATCAGAGTGGCACCAACATGCATAAGACCAACCTGGGTGTCCAAATTGAGCAGCATGAGGGCCTCAGGCTCAAGGTCACGGCATGGGTCTCCAAAGTAATGGGCAGGCAGCTGGAAGCTTGCTTGCTGCCTGCAGTTTGAGGGCACAGTAGGACAGTGGTGTACACTGATGGGTAAAACACGTTATTGCAGAGGGGGAAAAAATTGCGGCTGGAGCCCTTGCTTGCTGCCTGCACTGGAGCAGATTCTAGAGTGCTTTATTGCGTGTGGAGCGTCTGCAGACGAGCATCTGCAAACGAATGCAGGTATGAAGGGCACATTGGCAAGCAAAGGCGCATAAGATGTGATCAGGGGCTGGCCATTATACTCGACACTGTTTCTAGGATAGAAGAAAAGGTAGAGGACTTTTAATTGCGTCCTGATCAAACCCTATTTCGATGCTGCTTTAGGCATTAATAGAAAAGGGCTAGTGTTTGTGTGTGTGCGCACATGCGTGTATACATGTGTGTGTACGTGTGTTTGTTTGTGTGTGTGTGTGTTGTGTGTGCGTGTGTGTGTATGTGTGTGTGTGTGTGTGTGTGTGTGTTTGAGCACGTGCATGGTGAACAACTGCCGCTGGTACGGCCATGTAAGGCCCAAATGATACAAATTGTGCACACTATTTCAGCGTGACGCGTGCACCCTTGTTTTTCACACCTGTTGAGTTGCAAGCGTGCGAACATGTCGAACGAAATAACCCAATACAATTAGTAGCTCATTTGCAAGCCCAAATGTCACGCGCTTATCGCTCTCCCTCCAATTCTTCCGGAGTAAGGTTGGCCATAACCGTATATATATATATATATATATATATGTGTGTGTGTGTGTCCATATGTATGGTGACCTCCTTGCTAAAATAACCGTATACCTATACACATGCCTGGAGGAGGCTGGATGTGGTTGCGGGTGTGGGTGTGGACATGGACGTGGGTGTGGGTGTGGGTGTGGGTGAGGGTGCGGGTGTGGGTGTGGGTGTAGGTGAGGGTGCGGGTGTGGGTGTGGAAGTATACATCGTACATACATATTTATGTTTGGTTCTGGCCAGCCCTATTCCTGAGCTCTTAGCTTATTTCTTATTTAACAGGACCCACCTGAAAAGGGACAGCACTTGGGAGTTTGTCATCTGCAAATGCACACACCCAAACCAAGGAGCATGCACCAATTGCGAGAGCGGCAACTTCTCAGCAGGGGCTGCTGCGTGTGTTGTCGAGGGTTGTGCTTGGGCAGGTGTAGATGCTTGTGTTGCTGCAAGTGCTGCTGCTTTTGCTGCTGCTGCTGTGTACGCTGCCGCAGCGGCTTGCGCTGTTTGCTGAGTTGGGGCAGCTGAGTTTGGTGGAGGTGAAGGTTGCTGCGGAGGTGGTGCTGAAATGAACTGCGAATTGGCTGCTGCTGTAGCTGCTGTTGTATTTGGTGCTGCTGCCTGTGGTGGTACTTGGGGTGCTGTTTGTGGTGGTGCTGCTGACAGGGACAGTGGTGCGGGCGGCGGCTGCCCTGCTGCTGCTAGGGCATTTCCCTCTGTTGCTGCTGGCCGTGCTCTTGCTGCTGCTGCTGCTGCTGCTGCTGACGTCTTAGCAGTGGCTGCTGCTGCTGCTGCTGCTGCTGCTGCTGGCTGGTCTGCTGCTGCTGCTGCTGTGCTAGGAGCTGGTGTACCGTTGCTAGGCCTCGAGGGCAAACCAATAGTAGGGAATGCTGCAGCAGAACCTGAAACACGCTTGCTACTTTGTGACACTGCGGCCTGCGGGGAAGGCCAACACAAACATTATAAAACATAGGCAAGTGGCAGTAACATCAAACGCCAAACATTCACCAAACACAGACACCAAACATTACACACCAAACACCATACACCAAGAATTCCAGGCAACGAGGATATCACCATTGGACAGCATAGTACTCAAATACGCCACCAGGCGGATTTGATCCCACGAGCCTGAGACCCTGGGTCTGGCCAGGCCACAGACTACTAGGCTTTAAAGGAAGCCATTTAACAACTTCTCCGTACGTTTCTGGGTGGCATTCCATACATGTTCTTTGTGGTATTTAATGTGGCATGCTTTATACTCTCCCTGTGGGGTTGGTGCAGCCAGCTACACAGTGATTGTGATCTTGTGCATGTGTGCATGTGGCACGCCTAAGCACAGTTTTTGTAGTCTTATGCGTGGCACGCTACATACTGGAAAAAAATGAGGGTGAGTGTGGCACGCGTAAGCACAGGTTTTGTGATCTTGTGCGTGTGGCACGCTACTTACTTGGAAAAATGAGGGTGAGTGTGGCACGCGTAAGCACAGTTTTTGTGATCTTGTGCGTGTGGCAAGCTACATACTTTAAAAAATGAGGGTGAGTGTGGCACGCGTAAGCACAGTTTTTGTGATCTTGTGCGTGTGGCACGCTACATACTTGAAAAAATGAGGGTGAGTGTGGCACACGTAAGCACTGTGTCTGTGGATTTAGGGATGGCACGGCTGCAATCCTTTGATTTACTTAGGAACGGGTATTGTTGCAACTGCGTGAAGCTTCTCTGCATCTGACCAATGTTTGAGTGGTGCGACGCATGAGCATTAGTGGCTGGGCGTGGCGCTAGCTCAAATGCAGAGAGTTTGGGGTGTGATAAGGCTTTAGTCATACAGACGTGTGTGTGTGTGCGTGTGTGTGTGTGTGTGTGAGGACACAGCTACAGGGACAGTGCCTTGAAGACGCAAGTGCAAAAGGCACGAGCCTTTTTGGCTCAGGTGTTGTGTCCAGACGTAGAGCCAAGTTATGGCTTTAGATATTAGAGGATACAAGGATGATGTACACAGCACATGTGTGAGATCTCTTTGGTTTCAAGCCAGGGAGTGTCCATTGAAGCAAGGACTGAGATCGAAAGCAGAGTATACAGAACAAATAAATCTACATGCGCTAAGTCCGTTGCTGCTGTTGCCACTAACACTGTGGCTTAGTAACAAGGTAACACCTGACGCTAAATTTAATCAACTAACTAGGCAACTGCCGCCACAAACACTGTGACTCCTTAGAAGTGCCGGCATGTGTGCCAGACCCATGCACAATGCTCAATGCGCCGGAAAAGCGTGAGATGAAAGACGTCGGCTCACTTCTATCCCTGCCTACCCACCCACTCACAGCCTCACACACACAATCTCACACATAAATAAACACACACATACCCACCTGGAATGCTGCACCAAAAAGGGACGCCCCTGCTTTTGTTGGCGCGGATGACCTTGACGATAACGCCTGTGCGCATGTGTGTGTATATGTGCGTGCGTGTCTGTGTGTAACAAGCAGTTGATAACTAAAAGCAGTCAGTGATGATAATGCCTGTGTGTGTGTGCGTGTGTGTGCGTGTGTGCGTGTGTGTGCATGTGTGCCTGTGTGTAATAAGCAGTTGATGACTGAGAACAGTCATGATAACGCCTGTGTGTGTGCACGCAATGTCTGTGTATAATGAGCAGTTGATGGCTGAAAGCAGTCAGTGTCAGTATACCAACAAACTGCTGAGTTCAGTGTATAACACACGAGCTCCAGTTTTTTAGTAAAAGTGATAGACAACTTTATCACTCTTGCTTCTTCATCTGTGTTTCTTTTTGGTTTCTCCATTCTTTTATTTCCTCAGTCCTGAGAACTTGCTCTTAACCTAAGCTTGGTTTTTCCTTGCCTTGAGGCCCAGCTATGAAGTTCCGTCAGAAACCCTTGCTCCTCTTCTATGTTGCCACACTGGCCTTCTTTGCTGACACCTCTGTCTTTTCCTTCTTTAATTCTTTTATTTTCTTGGTAATAAATCCCAGAGGGGGCTAACTGAGGCCCAACATGGGCAAGTTTGTATATGCTCTTAGGCTTATACGCCCCCAAATTGGCAAGCTCGTGTCATGTGGGTTACAGCATAAAGACATTCGTATCAGTAAAATTTTGAGCTTGCCAATTTGGGGGCGTGTGCTTAATTTGCTGTGGCGTGGTCTTCATACCAGATCACCCACTGCACCAATCTGGAATATTTTCAATGGTGTAGAATTTTTATTGGAAAAGAATATTATTGCAACAAAAATGAAAGAAAACGGCTGAGTGGTTGGTGTTTTATGAGGATTTGAGCCATTCTCAATTAAATCACCACATTAGGGCTTAAATGCACCATGTGTGCTTAATCCCATCTATCTCAGCACGCAAAGCGACCCACATAAAACTGGGCACATGCTCGGGTAGCTCTTAATGCCAGCTACAATTTGGTACTAAAATGATGTCGATCGGATAAAGTGGCTGTGAGTGGTTGCCTTCTGAATGCAAAAATGCGCATTTTCAGGCATTTCCTCTGTTAGCCCCCCCTGAATAAATCCCCCGTCTACTGCATCTCACGAAGCAAACAAAAAAGAACCGGTGTATCTGATGCCTAGAAAGTACTGCCTTGCAAGGGTACCAACGATTGCATGCAGCAACCTATCGTGTTGCATGAACTCCTACCCCTAGTAAGAGTACCAACGACTAACCATTTCGCTTTGCATGAATTTCTACCCCTAGCAAGGGCACCAACAAATAACCCATCGCATTGCACGAATTCCTACCCCTAGCAAGGGCACCAACAATTAACCTATCGCGTTGCCTAAATCCCTACCATAGCTGTACACATTGCCATGCAGTACTAAGCAGCCAGGAACCATGAAATGGGAGCCTGGCAAGAAACATCGGATCGCACAGCTGGCTGATCTCAAACATCATTGCACACCCACCCTCGACCTTGGATATATCACTCAAATAGCATTGGCCACCCTTAATATATCACTCAAATATACCACGCAATTACCACTGGCCACTCACTCACCCTACTCACCCTCTGTCTTTTTGCTAGGTGACGGTGACGGTGGCTTGCTTCAACACGAGTCTGCACATTGGGTCAGCTTCACACGCGATGCGACTTTTTGGCTCCTTACCATTGTGGCTAGCAACCCCAAGACCACTCAGCACATGACCATTACGGTCTCTCTCTCTCTCTCTCTCTCTCTCTCTCACACACACACACACACACTCTCTCTCTCTCAATCTCTCTCTCTCTCTCTTTCTCTCTCTCTCTCTCTCTCTCTCTCTCTCTCTCTCTCTCTCTCTCTCTCTCACACACACACACACACACAATCACACACACACACACAGCTTAACACACGCACACAAACATACACGCACAATAACTATATCAGAACTGGTCCCTCACCCCAAAACACATGCTGCCACAAAGAAACCATCTCTCCTCCACACAGTATTTCAGACCTTGTTCCCTTACCCCAAAACACGTGCTGCCACAAAGAAACCATCTCTCCCATACCTTTGGCTGGCCTCCATCGTGGCTGATCCTGTAAGGAGCGCGTGTTGCTGCTGCTGCTGCTGCTGCTGGCATTTGCGCAGGCGGAGACACGGGTGCAGAAGCACTGCCACCCCAGGGAGCTGACTTGAGCGCTAGTGCAGGTGGCCTTGAGGCAGGAGATACAGCTTTAGCAGACGTGGGTGCAGGGGCTAGGATTTTGGGCGCGCGCCCTAATGCTGACACCCCTGGCGTGGCGGCTGAGGTGGAGGGGGGGGAGAGCACTTTGATCCACCGAGGTGCTGTTGCTGCTGTTGCTGCTGCCGGTGCGGTTGTTGTTGTTGGTGGTGGTGCAGCTGCTGCCGGTGCTGTTGTTGTTGGTGGTGGTGATGGTGGTGGTGCTGCTGCTGCTGCTATCGGTGGTGATGCTGTCTCAGCTGCTGGAGCTGCTGGTGGTGGTGGTGGTGGTGGTGCGTCTGCTGTTGGGGCTACTGTTGGTGGTGTGGTCGCTTCTGCTGCTGATGGTGGTGCTGATTGCAGTGGTGCTGATTGCAGTGGTGCTGCTTGCAGTGGTGCTGATTGCAGTGGTGCTGATTGCAGTGGTGCTGAGTTTACAGCCCCAGATGCTGGTTCAGGTGAGGCAGATGGCTCAGCAGCTGCAGCTGTTGGCGTTGCTGCTTCAGTCTCAGCGCGCGCCACCACAGCTGCCGTTGCCGCTGCAGCCAACTTTGCTGCAGCTCCTGCAGCTTTGGCTTCTGGTTCCGTTCGAGAATCAGCTGCACGAGGTGCTGTTGCTGTGTCTGCTGCTGACGTTGCTGCTCCTCTGTCAGCTGTGGCTGTTTGCGTTGCTGCTTCAGTCTCAGCTCGCGCCACTACAGCTGCTTTTGCTTGAGCAGCGACTCTTGCTGCTGCAGCTGCAGCTTCTGCTTCTGCATCTGCTCCTTGTGCGGCAGCCATTGCTGTTGCTGGCTGCGCTTCAAACTCAGCTGGCGCCACCACAGTTGCTGTTGCTGCTGCTGCTATTCTAGCAGCTGCAGCTTCTGCTCCTGCATCAGCTTCTTGTGCGGCAGCCATTGCTGTTGCTGGCTGCGCTTCAAACTCAGCTGGCGCCACCACAGTTGCTGTTGCTGCTATTCTAGCAGCTGCAGCTTCTGCTTCTGCATCAGCTTCTTGTGCGGCAGCCATTGCTGTTGCTGGCTGCGCTTCAGACGCAGCTCGTGCCACCACAGATGCTGTTGCTGCTGCTGCTACTCTAGCTGCTGCAGCTTCTGCTTCTGCATCAGCTTCTTGTGCGGCAGCTATTGCTGTTGCTGGCTGCGCTTCAGACGCAGCTCGTGCCACCACAGATGCTGTTGCTGCTGCTGCTAATCTAGCAGCTGCAGCTTCTGCTTCTGCATCAGCTTCTTGTGCGGCAGCTATTGCTGTTGCTGGCTGCGCTTCAGACGCAGCTCGTGCCACCACAGCTGCTGTTGCTGCTGCTGCTACTCTAGCTGCTGCAGCTTCTGCCTCCACATCAGCTTCTTGTACGGCAGCCAACAGTGCTGCTGACGCTGCTGCTTCAGACGCAGCTCGTGCAACCACAGCTGCCGTTGCTGCTGCTGCTACTCTAGCTGCTGCAGCGTCTGCTTCTGCTTCTAGCTCAATAGCTGCCGTCGCAGGTCCCGCTGTCAGAGGCGTCACTTCTGCAGCAGGATGCGCTCTAGACGCAGCGTGCATGGCCACAGCAGTTGTTGCGTCCCCTGCCAGCCCTGCTGCGGCGGCTCCTGCTTCAGCGTCTGCCGAGGGTGGTGCCTGTGGTAGTGTTTGTGTTGTGTTGCAGTTGAGCCCGTGAGCGTGCAGCTAGGGTGCAGACTTTGGTGAGACTAGACCCGTGCTCACGTCTTGCAGCCTAGTAGTGGCGACTGTCCTTCACACCCTAGCAGTTTGTGGTCAGACCAGACCCGTGCTTACGTCTTGCGGCCTAATAGTGGCGACTGTCCTGCACAACCTTGCAGTTTGCAGTCAGACCAGGTTGCAGCTGCATGTTCGTCCACGTGGTCTTCGGCTCTAGAACAATACGTCCATGACACAATGTAGTCTATCGACCCTTTTAAAGTCATGGGTTTGAATCGCTTGCGTGTAATTTAAGTCGACCAAAACTAAGCATGTTCATGTAAAAATTGGCATGGCTTCCCCAAACAAATGACCACATATGTATTTTGTACTGTGCATTCACAGTCAAGGTCAACCATGTGCAAGACTTACCCTATGGAACAAGCCTCACCTTTGCCGTGTCTGGCTCCGCCACACGCGCTGGTGGTGCTTTGATGAGCTTTGCTGAGGATGGCTGAGGAGACAGCTGGCTGCTGATTGCGATGGACAGCTGGGAAAAGAGCTTGAACCGGAAGGAGGGGGCCAAGCGGATCCACAGCACATCCCTTCCCCCAGTGCCATACTGTACCTCAAAGCTGGTGTCTTCCCTGCAAAGGAATGTGTGTGTATGTGTCTGCATGTGCGTGTGTGTGTGAGTGTGAGAGATGCATGGCAAAGCACACTTATAGATTTATAGATTAGAAGAGCTGGTGTGGATGGCAGCAGCAGCAAAGAGGAGGAAAAATGTGTGTGCGTTTGTGTGTGAGTGTGAGAGGTGCATGGCTAAGCGCACTTATAGATTTATAGATTAGAAGTGCTGGCGTGGATGGCAGCAGCAGCATTTAAATTGTAGCTTAGAAGTTAGATTTGGATTATAGATTAGAAGTGCTGGTGTGGATGGCAGCAGCAGCAAAAATGAGGAAGAGCGGATACAGAGCATGCACCCCGCTTTGCCTGCAAGCAATCCTGCTTAAAAGGGGCCTTGCCCTGCCTTGCCTACTGAAAAGAGGCGTTATTGTTCATTTATAATGCAAGGATGTGATCCAAACGATTTCACACTTTCAAACGTCAGAGCAAGAATGCCTTTGCAAACTTAAACACACCTGAAGGCAAGCGGAAGGTCTCTGTCCAGCTCCAGCTTGATGGCTTTCTTGCTTGTGTCGTGGAGCTTGACCTGCAGGTATAGATGAGGGACAGGTATGAGCTTTATGGATAGGCACAAGTAAGGGTGCTGGTATAAAAGGTCCACGCTGATTTTCCTGCAGACAGGAAAAGTAGGATAAGACCACTTGTGACCGTGTCATGATTTCATGCAAATCAATTCCAATGCCTATGATCAAGTATAATGCCTACCATTTTTGGTCGTCCGGCCTTGAACAGGTGGGTGCAAGCTTGCAACAACGGGCAACAACAGAACCCTAACGTGCACTCATTCAAGCCCCATTCATTTGGATGCCAAATGTATGACAAATAGGGCTATTTCGGCATTTGCAAAGCCGGTTTACACATCTAGAAGGGCTGTAAGCGTGCGCCGACCCACAACCTCACGGATTGCTGGAGACAGATGGCTGTCCTGCGTTTGGGCACCTGCCTGTGGGGCCACCCCACATGGTGTAAAAACACTGCACAACGCAACAAGGGTAGTTTATTCCACCAAACGTTTCTGCCTTTGTCCCATGCATGCCCTCTTCTGGCATTGTATTCTTTAATTTCACGCACCTTGCCCTTCTTCTTTAGCAGAGCTGCAAGCGTTACACCACACAGGGCGTCTTGGTTGGGCCCGCCGAGCTTCTGCTTGGCACCTGCGTGTGCGTTTATGCGTGTGCATGTGTGCGTGTGTATTTGTGCGTGCGTGTGTGTTTGTGCGTGTGTGTGTGCGTGTGCGTATGCGAGCGCATGCATACGTGTGTGGTGTGTTTGCCAAGAAAGCACAACCATAGACGTACATTTGGGGCAGCAGCAGTTTTATACGAACAAAGCATATCAGCACTCCACACAGCAAAAACTAATGACTTCTGAACAGGATTGTTTTTTCACACAAAGTGTGCAGCGGCCTAGAAAACAGCAAAAGCACGGGACTATATCCAGGTTTTGCGCGTGTGGGAAGTCTGGGTCTTTGGGTGTATTAGTTTTAAGTTTGGGTGTGGGTGCTAGGTTTGTGGCAACAGATGTACGAAGAAGAAGAAATTTCTGGCTGCTGGTCACAATGCTAGCCTAAGCCAATGCTAGGACATGGTGTCCAGCGGACAAAAACGAAACAACATTTATGAAGACGTCATCCATCAGCAGCGTTCCCCTTGCAAATTATTGCAGAGCGTTAGCTGCGAGGAACTACCCGTTTTATATTATTTTTCATCTTTTAGTGCAAAAATGTTTCATATTCTGCATGGGCAAGGGCTGACCTTCCAGAAGCACCATTCGCACGGCCACCCGTCTAGTCACAGCAATCCCAGGCGGCTGGTCGCACCACATCTGTGCAGCATCAGGCAAAAACACAGGCTTTTAGACCCTTGGCCAGAACAAATAAGCAGCTGCTGAGTGTATTGAGGCCTGGTACTGGTCACACCACATTTGCAGAACAGGGCTCAAAGGTTGGTAATGGTTGGGCACAAAGGTTGGTAATGGTTGGGCCAATGGTTGGGCACAGAGGTTGGGCACAATGGTTGGGCACATAGGTTGGTAATGGTTGGGCCAATGGTTGGGCACAATGGTTGGGCCAATGGTTGGGCACAATGGTTGGGCACAGAGGTTGGTAATGGTATTGAAAATTCTGCTGAGTTAGGGGGTTGGTCGAGATCAGCTAAAATGAATGCTCATCATTAGAGGCTTATATCGAGATATCGAGATGACGAAGCTAAAGCATTGGTTGGGAAAGTCAGATAAGATAAACGCTAATCATGCAACTTATGTGGCTTTTATCCGTCAGACAATCATGATATTGCAAATTTAAGGCACATTTGCACAAATTAAGACACAGGAAAAGCGCATGAAGCCAACAACATAACTAGTACCTCGTTCATTTCGCTAAGCTTCATGTTCAGAATTCATCGTAGAATAAGAGAGGCCAACAATGTTTCTCTAATTTTTTATGGCAGAAGTTCCCAAAGGTGTGTATAATACCAGAGGGGGTAACTGAGCAATTGTCCTGAAATGAGATTTTTTTGACGCAAATCATGTTTAGATAACATAACTATATGTCCCACAAAGTTTGGGATCAGTTGGACCACCCCAGTGGTCTGGGTGGGATTCCAATTCAAATTTTGGCACCGAGTTTTCACATTTTGGGCCACCACTCCCCAACCAGAGCCTCTCTTCATCCCAAAACAAGATGGAAACACTTACATTATGAAACCAAATTATCCTGGGTTTTGAAAAGCAGATTTGGTGAAGGTTGACTTTCCACACGCACGCACGCACGCACACACGCACAAACGCACGCACGCACACACACACACACACACACACACACACACACACACACACGCACGCACGCACGCACGCACGCACGCACGCACGCACGCACGCACACACACACACACACACATCGCTTTACACAAACTAACTTATGAGTTCAGTGTGAAACACTTGAACTCAGGTTCTTGTAGTGTAGCATTAAGTGAGATGTCCTCACTTTCTGGTTTTCTCCGGTTTTTGCTTCCCTTCTCCATTCTTTTTATTCCTTGGAGAACACAACTCTCTCTTTAGCATACTCCCCCCCCTCCCTCACCTCTTTTCTATATTCTAGTCCTTAGTTTTCTCCCGTTTCTCCGGTTCCTCTGGTTTGTTGTATTCTCCTTGGTAATAATGACAGACCCTATGCATCTCACATCTCACGATGCAAGCGAAATAGAACTGCATTCGTTACTAAAGCACAGACATGCACGCACACACACACACAACAGTGCAAAATACCAAAGCATACACACCATGCCCAGCACGCGATCCAGCACTTGCTCTGAGACCCCTTGCGGCAATGCTGACCTGGGAAATCCGTCACCTGTCAGCCTGGCATACACCTGGATGCAGTGTGTTGCATGTGTGTGCATGCGCGCCTATGCGTGTGTAATTGTGTGTAATTGCACGCCTGTGCGTGTGTGTGTACGTGTGAGACGGTTTAGTTGCACATGTGTATGTGAGTCGTGTCCGTGTATGTGAACATGTAAGCGTACAACAAGAGCAACAGGGATTTGCACGAGCCACAGTTGCATAACAAATTAAGTCACAGGGGGACGTGCACACACACACACACACACATTCAAACGCTCAGACACATGCACACAAGCATGCAAGCACGCATGTACACGCACACACACTAAAACACACTGAAAGCACACTGAAACACAAACATACCGACACACACACACATACACACACACTCTTACACACAAACACAAACATACCGACACACACAAACTCTCTCACACACATACACACACACACCTCACGCTCTTTGGTTGATAGCTGCATAAGCCTGCGGTCGTCAATCGCAGCTGCAAAGATACTTGCTGCGTTTCTGCCTGAGCTTAATCCAGTAATTCCGCTGAATGTCATTGAAGAGCTTGCAGCAGCAGCTGCAATGGGAAAGTACAGGGAACGATATTGCTGTGAAGGGCTGTGAGGATGGGGGGCGTACACAAAAGTTGTGAAAGCAGTGTACGAATTAACTTTAGTAGTACGTGCGTGTGCAACTTCGCGTGCGTGCGTACTTTATTGCATTCAGAGCAAAAATGGTTTGTTGCAGTTACGTTGGAACTTGTTAATACAGGTAAAAGTACAACGGAATCTTTCTTGCAGTACCATCAAATTGATACATGTGAGCTCTATCTTATGTACTAGTCATTACCATCGTAAATAAAAGAAGAGGGAGCAAGCCTCTGTCGGGGAAACACAGTTAATTTAGCTTGAAAGAAGCAGGCAGTGTCCATCTATTGTCTGGGTAGAAAAGCAAAGAGGTGTCCAGTGCCTGTTTGATTGGCAACCCTCTTATTATACCATTGCGCTCACACGCACAAATGCAAAACAGGTGTTACTGCTGCCTTAGAGGCCCCATGCTTTTCTTTGTACCGGTGGTGTATTTCTTTACAAGCAAATCCAACAGCATCAGAACTCGCTCCAGCACAGTCGCGTCATGTTTCGGTTGCAATAAGGTGGGTGAGAAATCACCCTTGAGAGAGCAGACAAGATCACTCCTGCCTCCTATATTTGTGCACTGCCTGCTGCATTGATGCCACTGCTTTAGAGGAAAGAAAGAACTAGGAAAATATTACGCCATCTTTGCACCTAAGTTGCGTCTCTACGTGCAGAGTTGGTGTGTCAAATCATGTGTGTGTGTGTGTGTGTGTGTGTGTGTGTGTGTGTGTGTGTGTGTGTGTAAATCACATGCCTTGCAATTGCAAGCAAAGGGACATACAAGCGAAGGGACAAACAAGAGCAGCGTTACCGATGCACGCCCTACATCGTCAGCACTGGTGCTTAGGGGCAGTGGCAAGTGCTATGTCTCATCAGTGTGCCGTTCTTCTCAAACAGCGACGATTAACGTGCTTATGATGCACGCACCTTGGGGAGGAGCCCCCCACAGTTGCCCTGCCTGCGCTGCTAGTACTGAAAGGCATGAGATGCTGTCTCTCACCTGTCTCTCACCTCTCTCACCTGTCTGTCTAGCATGTTCCAAAACACAGTTTAAAAACACAGCGTGCTTGCTGCGATGCACGCACCTTGCCTCACAGATTTTGCACCGCTGGCACTGGCATTGCTGCTTGCACTGCTGCGGGCGGTCGTCGGGCGGGCTGAGGTGGGGGGGGCCTTGATCTCTCTTGGCCCTTTTGAGATGGTGAGAGGCCTGAAAAATGACCGTTCTGAGGTTCCGGACTGGGGGAGGGATGGGGAGGGTGTGAAGTCCTTTGCGTAGGGGTTGGGGCCAGAATAGGAGGGACGGAGGGGGAGAGGGGCGAGGGTGTCATCATCGAATGTTGCTCCTGGAGGGAGGAATGTGTATGTATGTGTATGAGTGCATACGTGTGTTATGGGTTGACATGCGTGTAGCACGTGTTGAATGAGAAGCCGACTTTTTAGGACAGGGTGTGTTGTATGAGACTGACATTAGGACAGGGCGTGTTCTATGACTGACAGACATTTTAAGACAGGGTGTGTTTATGACGGGCCGGCTATTTAAGACAGGGTATGTTGTATGAGGGACTGACATTTAGGACAGGGCATGTTTTATGGCAGACTGACATTTAGGACAAGGTGTGCGTATGAGAGACTGACGATTAAGGACAGGGTAAATGAGCGTGCATGTGTGCATGTGGATGTGCACAACTCTGCATGTATGCGTGCACTGCTGCCTAGATATGCAAACGGTGTAAGTACAGCTTGGTTTGAATCTGCTTCTGTTTAATGCAGGAAATTAACAAATGCAGAAAGGGTTGATGGCAAGCATACAGGTGCGTACAAGAAATAAAGTATACGGCTGTCAAATGGTGCAAGGATGAGTATAAAGTAGGACTGCAAGCGGAAGAAAGAAGGATCCCCATACAATTGTTATATGCCTCAATAATTATAGAGATCTAAGTGGATGTTTTAGGTTATGTGGTTTAGGTTTAGTGGTTTCGGCTTAGTGGATAGTGGAAGTTGATTCAAGGCCTTAGCAAGGGGCTGTACAGTCAGGCTCCTCCTCTGATGGCAAAGTTCCCAACAATTCAGATTGGACATATCCATACATGTAATTTATGAAGTGTATATACACGTGTAAATCATGAAGTGTATATACATGTGTAGTTTATTAAGTATTTATGTAAGTTATGAAGTGTATATACATGTAAGCTATGAAGTGTGTACAGCCTTCAACCTGCAGGCCGCCTCTCTTAAAGGACGAGTGGAGCTTTTCCTGTCACCTAGCAAACATGTGTGCAAACATTGTTGTGCTTGCAAGCTCAAATGTCACTGGCAAACACTTGCTGATCCAACCCTTGTCATCTGGTAAATATGCCCCCCCCACCCCCCCCCCACCCCCCACCCCCCACCACACACACACACACACGCACACATACACACACATACACACACCCACGCACACACCCACACTCACGCACACATAACTACTCACCTAAGTCCATGCTCGTGTTCACGTAGGGCGTGAAGCCCTGACCCTGCCAGTAATCATGTGCATCTCCTTGTGCAGGAAACCCCTCATCATATGTGTGATCCCACAGGCCTTCTCCCTCCTCCCACGCCTCCTCTACATAGTGCCCTTCACCGAGGCCCTCGTATCCCTCCATTTCTCCCTCCTCTCCCACCTCCTTCCCCCCTTCTTCATACCCTTCAATATAATCTTCCTCTCCGAACCCTTGCTCATAAGCCTCCTCTCCGACGCCCTCTCCCCCTTCTCCAAACCCTTCCACATAAGCCGCCTCTCCCACGCCATCTCCCCCTTCTTCATACCCTTCAATATAATCTTCCTCTCCAAACCCTTCCATATAAGCCTCCTCTCCAACGTCCTCCCCCCCTTCTCCAAACCCTTCATTATAATCTTCCTCTCCAAACCCTTCCACATAAGCCTCCTCTCCCATAGGCTCTTCATCTTCGTACCCCTCCGTATAATCCTCCTGTCAAGTGGAAGCGGCATTGTAGAGCTGTCCAGAGCCAAACATACATACGTTGTACTTACGGTAATTTGGCAGGGGGATCACCACGTATTCGGTCATGTACGGTGTATATATATATATGCAGATCTGGCCAACCCTCAGCAGAAGGCATGACTTATGGGAGCCTTGTTGGTATGAAAATAACGTGATGACTCAGGTCGTGGCATAGGCTAGTTGCTGCATGCAACCACCCTGCTTTTACTTGACTTGTCCCAAATACATTCACTCAAGTGTAATGACAACAAACAAAACCATCATGGAAGGCTCAGGGGGATAGTGCTACTTCCTGCGACCGTCGCAGTAATACTTAGGCTGCCTTGATGCCTTTCATAGATGCAGATATTCACGCCAGGGAATACTGACACTTCCATTTACGGTGCGCGAAGCAGCTGTGAAGGACCTTCAACAGCAGCGGCAGCGGCAGCAGCAGCGATATTTACCTCGGTCTGTCTCAAAGCCCTTGATGCCCCAGGCGTGAACTCTGCAGCCGCCGGGCAAACAGTGGAAGCTGGCGTGAACTCTGCAGCCGCCGGACGGAAAGCCACTGGCTTGGGGAGGGTGGGCACGTGGTGGGAAGCAGGGGAGGCGTGAAGTTCAGGACTCGGCTGCTGGTGCTGGTGCTGCTGCTGCTGCTGCAGTTGAGGCTGCTGCTGGTGCTGCTGTACGTCCTGTGTTGTCGCCCGAGGCTTGAAGTCAGGAGCTGTGATGTTGACTGCAGAGGTGGCTGCAGAGGCAGCCGCCGCAGCTGTCTTTGGTTTGAACTCCGGGGCAGCTGTCGTCAGTTTGGGGGCTGTTGAAGAGCTGTGGCCCGCTGTCGTCAACCTAGGAACGCGGTCGTGGGACTGACTATGTGTGGAGTGAGGGAATGGTGCTTTGTATGGGAGGGAGGTTGGTGAATACGACGGAGCTGAGGTGGGGGAAGGTGTAGAGGAGGGCACGAGGGCCAGGTGGTCGCTGCTTGAAGATTTGGTGGTGTGGGTGGAGGACGTGGGGGTGCCATTGCTGGTGTTGGAAGTAGAGGGAGTGCTGGCGCTGTTTGAAGGAGTGGATGTAGGGGAGTCGGTGGCTTGCTGGCCTTGCTGCAGGCCCTGGTGCTGGCGTGGGGTGAGGGTGGGGGTGACAATACTGCTGCTGGTCTGTTTGAAGGGGGGCGGCACGATTGGCCGTGCAGCAGCTGGTGCGGTAGTGCTGCCTGCCTGCTGCTGATGCTGGCCTTGCTGCAGGCCCTGGTGCTGGTGTGAGGTGCTGTTGCTGCTATTGCTGCTGGTCTGTTTGAAGGGGGGCGGCACGATTGGCCGCGCAGCAGCTGGTGCGGTGGTAGTGCCGCCTGCCTGCTGCTGATGCTGGCCTTGCTGCTGTTGGTGTTGGGTGAGCGTGGAGGTGCTACTGCTGTTGCTACTGCTGGACCTTTTGAAGGGGGGTGGAACAATCAACCGTGCGGTGGAGGAGGATACACTGCTGCTGCCGTTGGGGGTGTAGGTGCTGGAAGCGGGGTTGTGTTTGCTTGGAGGGACGAGGTTGCGGCTACTCGGGGGCTGAATGGACAGTACGCGTGAGCCTCCTGCTGGTCCTCCTGCTCACACATAAAAAAAGTTGGCAGCGCGTGCGTGAGAGGTCCTGAGATCTGAAGCCTGGAACCTGATGCCAGATAAGTAGGTTTTGGCAAAGAAAAGAGAAATAAGAAAAGAGAAAAACACGACGAGGGACTTTAGGAAGGCGTGGTGGGTGCAACAGGAGCAAGCCTGCTCAATATACACCGGTATGATACAGCTCAAATATGTACTGGTATAATACAGCAAAATATGTAACTACAGCAAATGATGCGAGGCGTGAAGCGCCAAGTGTGTATAAGGACAGGAATGATGTGTTGAGTGTGTAAGTGTTGTGTGTGTGTATGTGTGTGTGTGTGTGCATGTGTGTGTTTGTGTGTACATGAGTGTGTGTGGGAGTAGCACAACAGGCTTAAAGCTCTTCCAAGGTTGTCTCGGGTGCCTGCTCTTCCTCCTGTTTGAACAGAAAGGTCAGCAATTGAGGCGAGAGCGTATTTCGAGACTGATGGTACTACAAAGACGGAGGGGGATGTCAGGGATGGAAGGATTAGCTGGGAATTCAAATGGGTGTAGGAGAAATGCTGCTCATGAAAACGAAAAGAGAACAAATGCGCAGGCAGAGCGAAACCACATTAAAGGAAAAAAAGGAAAAGAAGAAAGGAAAGCTACGCAGGCAGAGAGGAACCACTCCCCACATTAATCAAGGGGGATTTTAGTACTGAGCTACCTCAGCACTCCTCGCGCTCCTGCAGGACCTGATACAGCTAGGTAAGGGGGCAAGAAAGAGGACGGGGGAACTAGGAGGGTGAAGGAAAGTACTGCTACCTCTGCACTGATAACGTCGCACCTGCTGGGTAGGGGGGGTAATGGGGATGGAAAGAAGGGCTGGGGCTCCAAGAGGAAGGGTTCCCTTGACTCGTCGGGTAAGGTGCTCCTAAGGTCGGTGGGGTCTGGGGGGGGTAGAACTGCATTCCCTGTTCTCGGGGCCCTGTGGTGCATGAAGCACATTTCGTGTTAAGCGTTTTGAGATGAGGAAAGAGGGTGGAGGTCAGACACAAACTTCTTGCTGTGCTACCTTACACCTTATGCTGTGCTGCACTGCGAGAGTATGTGTATGTACGCTTTTATACGTGTATGCGAGTATGTTTGTGTGTGTGCATGTGTGTATGATGGAGGTGCCTACATTAGCTGTTTAACTCGTCACTAGGAAATCATCACCATGACTTATGCTGTTTATCCGTTCTTTATTTCGGGGACCTGAAAGCCAAAAGTTTTTAATGCATAAAAAGAACTTACATAGGACATAGGACAAGGTGTTTGCATACAAACTCAGCTACCTTTCCTTGCTATAAACATGTGCACAATAACCCGATCGTCTGAACCTGCCTTGCCATGAATGGGAGGGGGGGGGAGGAGGAGAAGGGTTGTACCCGGCAGTATACTGCATCAGGGCACTAATAACACATGCTGAGCCTCCTTGTTGGACCTATGTGTGAATATGGTATGTATTTGTGTTGATATTGCATGTTTTTGTGTACCTGCATACGTATGTGTATGTTTGTGTGTGTGTGTGTGTGTGTGTGTGTGTGTGTGTGTGTGGGTGGGTGCGTGCGTTTGTGTGCGTGTGCATACGTGTGTATGTGTGTGTGTGTCAAGTGCGTACGTGCATGTGTGTGTGTCTGTGTGTGCATGTGTGTGTGCGCGTACACGTGTGTGCGTGTGTGTGCGCGCGTGTGTGTGTCTGCGCGTGCGTAAGTGTATGTGAGTGTGTGCGCATGTGTATATGTGGGTATGGGTAAGTGTGTGCTCGTGCAGACACACA
>Ga0307968_1000581_pt1:2500-26783 | contig 26783 bp, 29 predicted proteins | sample OrgLakmetagen650_FD_201834 | JGI IMG/M metagenome (GOLD analysis project Ga0307968, IMG submission 201834) | Saline water microbial communities from Organic Lake, Antarctica - #650 | ecosystem: Environmental > Aquatic > Non-marine Saline and Alkaline > Saline | place: Antarctica...
CATCATATACATAAGGTTGGCCAGAAACATAAATATATGGTGCATATACGATTTTCTTGGCAGGGATTTCATCAATTATGCGGTCATGTACGACGTTAATATACAGTTCTGGCCAACCCTGATCATATACATGCATGGGCACACATCCGCTCTCACACACAGCCTGTGCACTTGTGCTGATCTGTATAATAAGGCGGAAGGGAACGCACTAGAAGGGGAGAGAGCTCATATGCTTGAGATAGGATGCTTTGTCTTCCTAACGGCGTGCATCTGATTGGCAAAATCTGGTTTTGCAGACTACACTGTTGCAGCGTCCTCCTGTTTGTTTTGTTGTGCTTACCAAAGCCAAAACTTAACAAGAGCTGGGACGTAAATGGATTGCCAATGCAGCATGTCTTCAGGAATGCATACCTTGACATTTTGCTGTGGTAAAAGCCTGCAAGAAAGTGTGCCAATTGCTCCACTGCAATTGCAATAATTCATTTATTTGATCTATACGCAGAACGCTCTTCTCACACTACCTGCAAGCGCTTAATTTCATACATGGATGCATCTTTAAAAAACTAAGCAAAGATGCTGCAGGGCGTGCCTGTCAGGTTTTGGCCTGCATGTTGTAGCAAATGCAATCATCACCTTGACCTGCACACGACACAGACACGCATGCTCTCACAAATACAATCATCATCTTGACCTGTAAACGACACAGACACGCATGCTCACACAATTACAATCATCATCTTGACCTGTAAACGACACAGACACGCATGCTCACACAAATACAATCATCATCTTGACCTGTAAACGACACAGACACGCATGCTCACACAAATACACTTTACGGCCCTGTGCAGGCATACGACTGTGTTGGCAAAGGAGCTGTAGATCGCGCCTGTCACATCTTAACCTCTATGTTGGAGCACGCCACTCAAGACGTTCGTGCACAACTCTGTGCTAACGACACATGTGTGGGCATTATCGGACGGCACCAAGTCACGACTGACATACCTGAGCACGTGTATCTGAAGCTGTTTAAAGGTAGGGCTTGTGCGTTTTGAAGGCAGACGTTAAGAATGCTGTCTTTGGTTGGACCATGCAGCCTTGCAGATCATGGATTTAATCGAGGTTGAAACAACAACAAAGTGCAACGACACAGTTCATCACAGAAGGACCTCAGGCCATTGGGATACGAATTATGGCGTGCTGCATTTGGGTGCACCTGCATGCAAGGGCAAGACAAGTGATTGAGATGTGCGAGCGCTGTTCCTCTGCTTTGATAAAAGTAACGGAAGCATCTATTTGGGTGCAAATGTGTAGACACGTTTGCTGCACGTGTAAAGCCAACAAAGCTGAACAGAAATGTGCAATCAGATCCCAGGCCTACCCTGGTCTTGTATGCCTAGCTTGCCTGTACACGTATCCTCACGAGACATTGCTTTGACCTACATCGCTGTGATGTCCTGTGGGTTGAGAAAGTGTGACAAATGCCACGAACAAAGTGGCTCCTTTTCATTGGTTAGTGGTTAGTGTGGGGAGTGGTCTTAACTGCCTGTGTGGTTTTCCTTTCTCTCTTCCCACGAGGATGCTCGTTTCAGAACATACCATTGCAGCCTTGCATATCGGTCATGTCCCTACCACCATTGGGTTAGTAGGTGTGTCTTGTCTCGTTGGCATGGCTTCAGATCATAATAAGCCGCTTTGCTCCACTGTGATGTCACTACCTTGTGTAAAGGAGGCCGTGATCTGGATGCCACTTGTCGCGGCTTGGGAGGCACGCTATCATGCACCATGACCACTTGTGGGGAGGAGAACCTTGACATGGTGGATGACAAGTGCGTGTCTGTGTGCAAGGAGATACAACGTGTGCTCATGCGTGCTAATGTGCTCATGCGTGATAAACCCATGGACAAGGTGTCATGCAAAAGCTGCTACTGCAGGCAACGTGCGTTTGCTCAGAAATCATAAGCATGCACAAATTTTGACGCAACACCAAACAGTATGTCCTCTACGGCCATTCACGTTGTTTGATACTTAAATTAATTTGTGCGTGTAGATGCACATTTGCATGTGTGCTTCCGCTTCTGCAACAGCGGGCACAGTGACAACAAGTATGGAATCAGTGTGCTTTGCTGCACGCACAAAAGCTTCTTCAGGCTATACTGCTTCATATCAATGCCTATGTAATGCCGGAGGTTGTGCGTGATTGTGAAAGCATCATTCTTCCTGTTGACTTTGTTTTCAATGTTGCTACAAGTCTTAGATATCACAATTACAATTATAACATATTATCATCCCTCTCGCCCAAACAGAACAAGAGCGCTCTGTTCTGCTCTGTATGCATAATCTTCCTGCATATTCCTAATTCATTTCGGCAGCTAATCGGCATTCCTGTGTTTTGCTTCGCATGGACATATGCCGCTCCATGTTACTGCAGAATTTAAGTTTTGTTTATTTTAGCAGCTACTCGGCCTTGCTGTATTTTGCTTCGCATGGACATATGCTGCTCCATGTTCCTGCAGATTTTATCCGGAGGAGAGTATCCTTGTGCACGAGTTTGGACATGCTGTCATGAACGGTGAGCTAAATCCTAGATTATTTGCGGCAGCCAGAACCACACACGTCTGTAATGTATGTTCAAATTCCCCCCTACATTCATCACATCACAACAGTACAAAAATCACGAAGAAGGGCTTCCACCCAAGCAGGCAATTCACCCCAGAAAGCGCTGTCTTCTGTGCTGTGCTGAGTCTCAGGAGCGTTGATGCCCACGTTGGCTGTAAGTCTCAGCAGATGCTGCCCATTTCAACCGTTGAGTCATTCGACTCTATATGTGTGTTAGCTGCTTTTGCCTTGCTTTGAGCCTTAAGGTACCTTTAAGGTGAAAAGCAAAGAAGAACATCACAGCTCTCTCTCTCTCTCTAACTTGCAAGGCATATTTGATCAGCGTGGTGGCTTAGTCTCTGTTGTTCTCTCTTTCGATTTCTTGTGGGGCTCTGGCTAGTGTGAACACTAGTCGAGAGCCTTTCTTAAAAGCACGCTGATGCGTTATCAGTAGGGTTGGCCAGAACCGTATATATACACCGTATATGACCGTATCTTTGGTGAATTCCCTGCCAAAAATACCGTATATATACCGTATATATGGTTCTGGCCAACCCTATTTATCAGTGTAGACCTGCACTTGTTACTGCACTTGTTCCGTGCTGGCCGTATAACGTCACCCACTCGCCCAATGACTCCACACTTGCACTCCTAATTCTGTTAATCCTGATACTTTGTAACCATGCTGCTTTACGGCTGGCCGAATATCGTCACCCACTCACCCAATGACTTCACACTTGCACTCCTAATCCTGTTATTCCTGATACAATGTAACAATGCAAGCCTCAGAGGTAATTGTGCATAACAACCACGGCGCTGTGCTACAGCAGCTTCTGTTGCAAGGCAGCCTGTCACTGACACTTTTCGCCTCTCAATAATCTTGTTTTGAACACCTTTTGCAGTGGGATTGAGTGAAGAAGTCCGTGGTCAGATACAGGAGGCATACCAGTCTGCCAAAGCAAGGGGAACCTATGGGTGCCAAGGTAAGCTGACGTTTGGTCACTGTTACCTACGATCTTGTGTGTGTGCTGTGTGTGCTGTGTGTGTTTGAGTTTGGTTTTCAACATGTTTTTTGTGCCAAGGGGTACTACTTGACCACGTTACGGCCCGCAACATTTACTGAAAGCTGCTTTCGATGGTCACAGGTAAGCAGATGTCAACGTGCGTGCCCTACTGCCATTGACGCTTGCCTCATGCCCTCGAGGTTTTGCCTGTATTCAATTGGCAGTCATTTTTAAATCACAGGCTGCTACGCCATGGAAAATGCGGATGAGTATTGGGCTGAAGGCTCCCAGGCGTGGTTTGGTGCTACCATTCGCACAGGTGAGCACCCACAAAGAATAGTCGTACAGGCGGTATGGTAGTCAATGTCAGGATATTGCAACCATTTAAGGGAAGGAGGATAACAGCGCAGGCGGTGAAGTCAAACCTCACACATCCATTTTTGAGCTGCACCAACAAGAGCCATATTGGGTATATACGTATTATGCGTGTGCACGCAAACACACATGCACACATACACACACGTAATCACGCACACACGCACGCAAGTAATGCACGTTGTGGGTAACAAAGAATTCCCCCCCCTTAAAATGCAGAGAGTATATTTAAGAAGCACAATGATTGACTACAAGATCGGTGCGACCTTTACAAATTGGAAGGGACTTGTAGTTTTCATTTTGTAGGGTCTGCGGTTAAAGCTTGGTAGGTAGAGGTTATAAAAGCTGTAATCAAGATGCGTCACTGCCGGTTTATAGGCACAGGGTCAATGGCGCCCATCACCGCTTGCACCCTCTTACATATGTCCCTATAACATGAAAAGACGTGACATGAAAAGTCACCAAGAGAGGGCCAGTGTTTGGTTTGGCGTTGGAATTAGGCGTTCAAGGAGCGGTTAGGGTTTTAACCATGGTGTAAGTCCTCTTTTACCTGTGTGGGTTTCAGTGAGCAAATAGAGGCTAGCACTTCAGTGGGTTTTAAGTGAGCAGATAGAGGCAAGCAATTCTGTATATTTAAGGAAGCAAATAGAGGCTAGCGCTTCTATATATTTGAGTAGCAATAGAGGCTGGCACGTCAGTATATTTAAGTCAGGCAGGCAAGCTGGGAAAAAATTGGGGGATGTGCAAACTACATGCTCTCAGCTTACCACACAATAGCAACATGTATTCTTTGCAGATGTCAACGGAGGCCTCAACACCCGAGCCAAAATTCAAAAACAGGACTCACAGCTTGCCAGCATCCTTCTGAAGGTGAACACTGCATAACCTGTTCCAAGAGCAACTCTTCTAGGGCAGCTGAAATATACAGGGAAGGCTCAAATATCTACACAAGGTGGGTCTCTGTAATACTGATAGGTCACAGGTCACAGGTTGCAGGTTACAGATTACAGGTTACAGATGTGCCTTCAGTCAAATGCAACTGCTAGGCTGTGTATGTAAAGCAATATAAAAATGTGAGGAGTGTTTGTTGTAGCACCACAGACTTGTTGTAGCACCACAGAGTGTTTGTTGTAGCACCACAGACTCGTTGTTGCACCACAGAGTGTTTGTTGTAGCACCACAGACATGTTGTAGCACCACAGACTTGTAGCACCTGCAAATAACCCTTGAAAGGGAGAAAGGCACAACGCTGTGCCTGATGAGCTCTGAACCAGCACTTGCCTGGCTAAGACTGTCGTAAGATTGAAATTGAAATCAGATGTTAAAGCAGATTAGCAGGCGCTTCCCGTTGTATGTCTTTTAACACCTCATACAGCAAAGCGCAACCAGTACTACAGATAGGCAGTAAGGATGCACAAAAAGGGCATGCACACCTTAAGGAAGTCATGCGAAACGCGCAACTCATACACACACTTACACGCAATGTGCAAACATGTACAGGTGTACGGGTATGGGCCATGGCGCTATAACCACGACAGCCCTTTCAGCCTGCAACCAAAACACTCTTCCAAGCGTGCAAGGATGGACGGCGCCCACACACACAGCGATGGATTGCAACCTTCCTTTTCTGCAACTGCTGCTGCACTGTCCCCCGACACTTCAGTGGATATCCCATCTGAAATGGTCATGGACAGATCCCGGTTGGTGGCCACCTGCTACTCATCTTCAGGTATGATGATAGAACACACTCACTCACACACAATACACTCAGGTATAAAGAGCTTATTTAACCAAGGTCACACAATCATTTCTTGCCCAGTTTCTTCGGTGGACTCAAGCTAGTGCGGACGCTAGTTTTGAGTCTTCCCTAATGCTCCTTTTACTTTTTCACTTTGCAGGGAGCTCCTGCGTGTCCTGCCTGCGTGCACCCTGCAGGCTTCTGCCTCCTACCATGTGTGCACCCACTCCCCCGCCTCAAGCTGACACCTTTTGCTCTCCTTCTATACTCGGAGCACGAGCTTTGAATTGTTTGTATTTGCCGATGCTCAGTGTGGCGCAAGGGCAGAAGGGCAGAACCTGGGCCTCCCTCCTGGGAGGTGCCTAATTGTAGGTCATACAAGGTTTGAGTTGCTATTGCTCTTAGATCTCTAGAAAGAACAGAGTGTGATGACCGCTTAGCTGTAAAGTAAACATGTTTGTAAAAAATGCATGTGTTTGTTAAAATGTGTGTGTTTGTTTTTAATGTTGTTTGTTAAAACGTTTAAACGATAGCTAATACACGTGTTTGTTAAGATAAATGTGTTTATTTTATTTCCCTACATCGTCTGCTCTTTCCCCGTGCTGGTTTCCAGCTTGTGAGTCAAGTTTTTATTTCACCTTGCAGCTTAAAATTGAATGGCAAATTATGTCTTTGCTCAGATGCATTTGGTCTTGCTAGTATTATGAAATGCTGCCAAGCTTGTCCATACCAGACATGTCCTTTCCAGTAACAGTTCCAACTCTCATCAGGAGCCGGTTTCAGGCCAAATCTGAGACCTTCCTGAACCCCATTGGTTTTTTTACTTCCTCTCTGGTTAAGAGTTCTACGGAATCCGGAACAAAAGCGACCTCGTTTTCTCTAACTAACGTGGGGAGCGGATTTCACTGCTCACGTAGTTTTCCTCCTTACGTATGCGCTTGCTGCCACGCAAGTTGGTTTTCTACCGTCATTTCCGTCATTCCCGTAAGTATCAGCCAGGAAGGAAATGAATTGTGGGCGGGTGCGGATTTCTTGCGTTGGATCAGGAGGCGCCAGTAAGCAAAACGTTTGGACGACACGTGTCAAATCGATCAAGAATTAGATATTCGGAATCCTCTCGTCGAGATCTGTCGATTGATATATGTATGGGTCCAATCGGAGGGGGGGGGGGGGTCTGGGGGGGGTCCGAGTTTTTTTACCCCCCCTCCAAATTTTTGCTGGGCCACTCCTACGAAATTTAAATATGTTGTAGGAATCCTCAGCTCAAGCCCAGTCGATTAGCACCTTTTTTGGGCAAATTAGGTTAAGGGGGGGGTCTGTGCACCAAAAGTCAAAGGCACACGCGCTCGGGTGCAGGCCGCGGGGTGAGTCAAGCCAATGGAGCAGCAATTCACCCCAAACTTACAGGATTGTGCCAGCATGAGGTAGTCAGTGGAATTTTGAAAATTTGGAAGCAATGTGGGACTGTGCAAGCCAGTTGTGGGCGCCTGGTAGATAGGTCACGTGTGCATGGGCGTTCGTATCTCAGTTATTGCCCCGAAACTCTGCAACACTTCAGTTTCAGGTCTTGATGAGTATGCAGATGGATGTCTGTTTGAAAAAGGAACAGATTGGACCAGTGGTACCCTTTTTGTCCGGGTGGGGGCACCGGAAGGGGGGTTTGAGGGGGGGGGTGGGGGTCAGGGAAGTCCAAAAGTCATATGTGCCTATCGAAATCAATTTTCTGGCGCCTCCTGATTGGATGGTAGAAATTAGTTTTCAGCTTTACATCCTGGGCTTACAACGAGCGCCCTCAGCTTATACTTTGTAAGCACCGCTTCCATGTCATCCACCAGACATTATTGGGAAGGCAGGTGCACTTTCATTACACGTGGGAAAAAGAGAAAAAGGACGCAGGTGGAGGTAAAATACACCAGCATTTAGAAAATGATGTGTTTTGGTTCCTGAGCCAGCAGCACCCCAATGAATGCAGAGCCACACTACGTCCTACGTGGAGGAAAATAAAAAGAGGAAAGACTTTTTAATGGAAATTAGCAGAGGGGGTCAACGGACCAAATGTCCAAATATGTGCCCCTTTTGCACTCGGAAGCCGGCCATCCACTGCCCCTTTATCCGATTGGTACCATTTTTGCTTTAAATTGAAGCTGGTACTATGAGTTACACGAAGATGTGCTTGGATTCATGTAGGTCACTCTGTGTGCAAATTGGCAGGGCTGAAGGCCCACAGTGACCACCAAAACCCTCAGAAGGTGGCTTTGCATGGGAAAACAGCATATGTTGGCCTACGTCCCCAACTAGTTGACCGTTTCACTCCATTTCTTTTGCAATGATGTTTGTTTATTATAAGGACTCATAACACCAAAAATCATGTGATTTGGTAATGTGGGTGGCCTGGTAAGATTTTTTGGTGAAAATTTGTGTTCACGCCGCAGGCAATCAGACATTTTTGCCAATACCGGCAACATTCAAGCTCAGGTGCTATCAGCAGTGCTACCTCTGGGTACTGAGCTTGATTTTTGCCAGTCCTGGCCACCATACTCTATTCACATTTCAAAAGTACCCCCATTGGGGGCCTCCGTTGACCCCCTCTGGGAATTTAGGTGGTTGGAAGGTATGAGGTGGCAGAAGCCTGCATACCACCAGGAGTATTGCTCAGGTATCAATGATTTTTTTAATTGAGGACCTTATTGATGATTTTTGTTGCGGATCTACTTGCATATAGGCTTGATTTTTTCATGAGTGCTGTGGCCTGTAGACCTGTAAGAACTTTGAGGCTGTGGAGTGGGTTCCTTGTGTGGCTGCTGTAAATGGTGCTTGTTGCTCCTAGCATGATGGAGATTTTTGCGGTGTTTGAGTAAGCGAGGCATTAGCAGCTCATGTTGTTCCTGATTGTTGGTTAGGGGATGTGTCTAACAGTACTTAAATATATATCATGTTTGAATGGTTGTACATCTCTCAGGTTATCACGGGCAACTCTTCTTGCATAAGAGGCAGATCTAGTTTGATACGTGTTTTGGGGTTTCTTTTGGGGCGTGGTTGCTGGGTCGGAGTAACTATGATTGCATCTGGCTTGCTAATTTTTGACCCTTGCTGCGCGTCGAGGTTGGATGTAGAGTTAGAACATTTTTCATCTGCATTCAGCAGAAGGGCGTGTTTTGCCATGTTGTACCGTTGTGCACACGGCTGCGTATGCATGCCTGCTTGTGCTAGCAGGCATGCACTTTGTGTACCTTATTGGATCGCTTTTGTAATCGCTCATTTGTCCAGTGTCATGCTGATTAATATTCAAGGTTTATAAGGATTACAAGGAAAAGCCCTTCAGTCAAGAAGTATGACTGCTTGCCTGTTCATAAAGTAATAAGTTCATGAACGAAAAGATGGAGTTTGTTGTTTTCCTGGTGCCAAAAAGCATATACATCCTGGGATCCTGCCTGTGGAAAGGGGGTTGAAGTACATCGTGTGCAGCAAGGATGTGTCAATCAAGCAGTTGACTATTGATTGTCCAGGATTTATTAAATTAATGTTTATTTTATATGGGAAGCCTGAGCATGTGGTAGGTGCCGTCTAGCTTTTGGCAGATGGGGCAGATTGGTTGGTGGTTGGCCTTCTAGATGATTGCACTGATGAGCGGCACGCTTCTTTTAGTTGTATATCAAATCTGTGCGGCAGAGCATAGCATTGTCCTTCCTCCAGAGGTGAGCGACTCTTGTATTTTTCCATAATGAGTTAATTATAATGAGTCATTTACGTCTTTCTCGACAACACCTTCCTTGATCAGTTTTTGGTATTTTGTATGCTTTCAGTGGACTGATGGCCTTGTCATGCTAAATCAGTGGCATGGACAAATCATGTGATTTCCCCTGGGATTTACAATGTGAGCAACTTTACGGATATTGGTTTGGCCAGTTTACAGAGTTTACAGAGTTTACAGAGCCATCAGTCAAAAAAATGCGACTGCTAGGCTGCGTATGTAAAACGTAAAACGTGTAAAAATTGTGATAATTGTTGTTGTAGCATCAGACTTGTAGCACCTACTAAAAATCCTTGGATAGAGGAAAAGGCACAACGCTGTTTGCGACATTGCAGCACTGAATAAAATCAGTAAAAACAATCAAGCATCTGCCAGGACCAGCCGACCGCATTAAATCAAAGAGGGGGGATCACCATCTGTGTGTTTTGGGCACGTGAACTTCATGTTGCTGAATATTTGTCACACTGAGGATACAAGATTGAGGGAGGCAAATAACATTATACATAAACTCATGTGTGAGGAGCAGCACATGCACAACTTTGGCCATTTTAGATGGTACTCTTGTAATAAACCCGCATTTCAGACATCCAACTCCTCGGTGCGTTGCTTGAACCGTCGCTTACTTCTCACGTGGAGAGGGAGGAGACGTTAACACACCTGTATGGGGCTCCGGGCTTTAGGTGCTGGTGTCGCGGTGCAGCATGATGACCCCATTCCGCTGAATATGGCTCATACTTGTAACCCATGCTTAGCTGGTACCATGGCCATGATTCGTCGTGACAGCCTACAATTATTCTTGATTAAGGACTGTGGGTCGTGCATGTGTGCATTGAGATCTGAGAAAATGGAGAGCCTTTCTGCTGGAGGTGTACCTTTTGGCAGGTGTCGAGAGCATCTGGTAGGTGGGCTGGGGGAGGGCCCTCCACCCTTGCTGGCCAGAAGATGGATGATGAGGGGATGGGGTGGGCGTCAGAGTCAATGTGATGTCATGGTCACTTTGATTTTTCGCAGAGCATTTAACTATAGCAGCACAACTCGTTCCCTTGGATGCCGGCAATGAGCTTTGACTGCATAGAGATTGACTGTGCCTTTAGATTGCTGGATGTGGTGTGCAATGTTGTCCTCTAGTAGCAGTCTAGCGTGTTTTGTGCCGTTTCATGCGCCGTGGCACACAAGTACAGGACGCCTTTTGTTATTTGCCACAGAGTGCTAGCGCTGTCTCTCTGTCGCAATATGGGCGTGTTCATGTAATAGCATACATTCCTGCCAACTCCGAGTCGGCTCTGTTACTAATGTTTTTGTTGATGCTTGTGCCTCCTGGATTTACTGTGGCGATTATTTGGATTGAGGGTGGCACACTCAGCTCCAATAGACAGAGAGCCACACGTTTTCCTTTTTGAGTAAGGCAAATCTTATCTGTGCAGGCCCACTTCCTCCATTCAGGGGCATCGAGTTCCTTTAAGCGCTGGTGCTGTGTATGATTGAGGGGGACTTGATTATGCGTCTCTTTGGTGCTGCCAATGCATGTTTAAATAACCTAGCTTATTTCCTTGATTCTTCGGGGAGCCTGCATACTATTTAACCCGTCTTGGCAATACCCTTCCTTTGGAGGTCCAAGAAGGGGATATGCTGCCTGTGTGTCTAGAACTGTATGTTGTATCTGGAGGCTTTTAAGGAGCTGGGTCTTAATTCTCAAAGGCTCTGAGGCTCTCTCAGCCTCTTGTTTCCTGTTTCTGACTGAGGCTTCTTACACACACATCCTGAGACACATCAACAGTTTATTCCTCGTTCTCCCTGATGCTTTCTCTTCGCGCTTCTTCAAAACAAACGTTCTCTTTCTCTATACACTTTTCTCTTCTACATACATCTGTTTCATGTTACCTCTAGCTTCTGTTTTTTTTGTTTAGACAGGTGTTGTTTCAAGATTTTTCCATACTTCCGCTGAGATGCCCTTTGAGGCATATATAGTGATGTAACCTTACCTTACCTTAATTCTCAAAGAGTTAAGAATTTTGCTTCCAAGCTTCATGTTCATTCTGTCAATTATGCTGCCAAACTTGTCCATACCAGACCTCCCCTTTTTAGTACTATTATCCGGTACTACCAAAGTGGCTCCTTTTCCTTGCCCAATATCATGCCCCACTTCTGGCAGGGGTGCTGTTTTCTATCAGGTTTGGGAGCAGCAGGAGGTAGCGGTTGCTTCTTCGTTATTCTGGCGTATAATGTGAAAAGATTCAGATGCCTTCCTCCACCCAACTTGAGCAATTGAGCATTGTCAACAACTTCAATGCGCCCGTACTGTCATTTCAACAGCTGGGCATACCATTCTTCCACTACTTAAGCTATAATAAAGACTCTCGGTCAGACCCTACAGGCAACTGTGCTATAGACAGGCTGACAATTGGCTAGCGAGATCCTTGGCACGGAGCCCTGCAAGGTCCCATCCAGCGCCCTCCCCTCCTCCACCTCTGACATGAGCAAGGTGCAGGAGCTTCGTATGGAGGCCTCTCATAGCAACGCGGGCTAGCTCGCACTGCAGATGTGTATGAGCACATTTGCGTGTGTTGCATGCGTGCAAATATGAACAATACCCTTGATCAAAATAAGTAGGCTCGCATACTTGCGCTGCCTTACTTGCTTACCCTTAAGCACACCTCACGAATACAGGTAAGTAACCCCCTGGGGCACCAAAACCCACCGTCCTCCCTTTCATTCACACATATACACACAGGCACACAGAATGCACACAGGAACAAACACATTTGGGCAGGCAAACAACAGGCCTCTGACCTTTTCTTTGCGCAAGTCAAAATTCAGGTCTGGCATGCGAGGAATGGCGGCATTAAGGCCACAGTGGTCTTGGATGAGGCCCACGTAAGCTCGGCACACAAGGGAAATGACATCCAGGCCCACCTGAGTGCAAAACAGCCGTGTATTGTAGGTGTGCTCCCTCAGAGGAGTACGTGTATTGTGTTTGAAGGAGCGTAGTGCTGGCCATAACTATGTACACAGATGTGGCTAAATAAAACGTGTAAATATACATTCACATGCTGTATACACAGTATCCCTGACAGGGAGCTTGACAAGCATGCAATCGTTTACATTGCACATACACAAGTTGCCATCCATGACTACTAGTGAGAGACGAGAGAGAGAGAGAGAGAGTGTGTGTGTGTGTGTGCAAGTGCCGATCATTGGCAGGACAAGGAATACATAGGAGTTACACAAATGCAGGCACAACAGTTATTTGTTCAGAGCCTGAACAATTAGCCAGGTCATAAACATTCCACATACGAACATCACACGCACATGCACACGCACACACTCTCTCTCTCTCTCTTTCTATCTCTCTCTCTTTCTCTCTCTTTCTATCTCTCTCTCTCTTTCTCTCTCTCTCTCTCTCTCTCTCTCTCTCTCTCTCTCTCACCTCTACTTGGATTGCGGCTTGGAGGGCTAAGACGGATTCTAATACAGGGCACAGGTCTGGAAGCGAGTCTAGCGTGAGCAGTTCGCCAAAGCCTTTCCGTCCCAAAGCAGCCTACAAAGAAACACGTGTGTGTGTGTGTGTGTGTGTGTGTGTGTGTGTGTGTGTGTATGCATGAGATTGTGCATGTGTGGCTATTGCAGCCAACAGAGGGATATGTAGACCGCATCCCAAAACTGCTTGTTTGCTGTCTCTTGCTGAGTGTGCATTTGAGTGCCTGATTCAACGCAGCAACTCCTGTGATTGTTGTCGTGCTTTACTTGATTACATGATGTGATTGTTGTCGTGCTTTACTTGATGTGATTGTTGTCGTGCTTTACTTGATGCGCATGTGTGCATGATTGCCTCGGCACTTAAACGCTGCCTGATCTCACAGCGCGCACCTGCAACATGTCTGCGGCCATCGCGGGGTCACTGTGACGTCGCGCTGCTGCAGCTGCTGCCCTAAGATCGCCCCGGCCTAGCAGCGACTGCGCTGCCTGCACACCACGTGACGATGTGCAAAGGAGGTTAGGGCATGTCGAAAAGAGGTTACCCCTTACATCGAGTTAGAGTCGTGAAACAGGCGTGGCACGACAGATGCAATGTTGTGTGCACATGTGCACATGTGCTAACGCTGCATTCATTAGCAGGATGATCAAACGACAGAAAGGTAGGGATGCAAGGGGAGCAAATGAAAAGAGGGCAGCACTGTAGGCCGGGGAAGGAATGCAAAGGGGGTCAAGGAGAGAAGACGTGTAAAGTGAGAATGACGACAGAGCGCGAGGAATGTAGGTGAGAGGGAGGCAAGCAGGAAGGGGCAGAGAGCGCAGGAATGCAAGTTTGGAGGTGTGCACACTTCAAGATGAAGGCCTCATGTATACACAGGCCAATGCAAATAAAGCCCAAACCTAGATAAATATCCCCGTTATCAGATTAACCTCCTTGGATACCTGCACCTAGGCAGGGCAGCACGTAGCCACACACCATTCGACATGTCATAAGATTAACACCTCGTGCAGCGTTTCCAAAAAACACGTGCAAAGAGAGAGACGAGTCTTGACATACCTGCAGCCCGTTCAACCGTCCTAGTAATGTTAGCCGAGTGTTGTCCGATCCTGGTACGATCTGAGATATGGCATCCAGATCTGGGTCCCCACCACCCTGCAGGGGGTGTGGATACAGGGGCAAGTGTGTGTATGGGGGGGAAACGTGTTGATGTTTGCGTGCGTGTGTGTGCTGGTGGTGGTGGGGGTAAATGTAGGTATGACAAGTGTGAGAGAAGCAAGGTCGTGGTGTTCTGGCTGCCTTACGCCCTGAAATACACATTAGTTGTATATTAATTGACACTGAGTCAATCCAACTGCCTCCTCCAAAAATAAAAGATAAACGACCGCTATGGGCAAATCAATCACTGTCCCACCCCCAGAAAATTAAGGGCGATGTTATAAGAATCCTTTAATACGGAAAGTGCTGGCACCATCTGTGTGGTGTCCCTATGTATAAGGCTTCAACCGAATGTGCAATACCCCACATGTACAAGGCAGACATGTATAAGACTTGTATAAGACGTGGTGTCCCTATGTATAAGGCTTCAAATGAATGTGCAATACCCCACGACAGTCATCACAGGAGCTGTGTGTCACAGGTGGCAAGTTCCAGATTTGCTTAGGAAGGGTGTCTGCCAGTAATGACTTGCATTCAAAGTCTAGCTTTTGGGTGACTGAAATGAATGAAGCGCACAACGAGCTATGCACAGCGCTAGCCTAGCAGTCGCACGTTTTGCTGATGGCTTTACCTGTAAACTCTGTAAACTCTATGCACAGCGTTAGCTGTTTGTTACTTGACAAAAAAAGTAAGCTTGCACGTACTCCAGTAGGAGGAAGTGGAAGCTGTGCTGGGATGCAAGGCATTTCATTGTTCTCAAAACCCTTTTAACAACCTTTCATTTTGGCACGCAAGCGTCTGGCAACTCAGGTGCTGCAAACAATTGGGCGAGTCCTCACAGCTGACAAAGGGCTTCACTCAGACATACAGACCTGTGACCACCAAAGGAGGAGCTGAAAAGCTTTGAGAAGGCCTGCACGCCAGCCCCATTCTGATGCCAAAACATCAACGATGCACGTGCGTGCATCCAGCTTCCACCACACAAACACACACACTAAAAAGAAGAGGCTCTAGACCACACCTGTACACCACACCTGTAAAACACCAGGAGGAGGGGCTGGGCTGCAGCACACCTGTACACCACACCTCGTCGCCACCAGGAGGAGGCTGGGCTGCTACGAGAGGCCCCACACAACCACACACACACACACACAAAGGAGGAAGAGGCTCCAGACCACACCTGAACACCACCAGGAGGAGGGGCTGGGCTGCTACGAGATGACCTGCGAGCAGCTCCCCCACTAATGCCTACTGCACCTCGGGCACCATTCCGACTTGCACCACTGGCCTGCAATGAAGGGAGTGTGTGTGTGTGTGCGTGCGTGCGTGTGTTCATGTATATATTTGCACCATTCTGACTTGCATCAATGGCCTGCAATGACAGGAGTGTGTGTGTGTGCCTGCGTGTGTGTATGTGTGTGTATTTGCACCATTCCGACAGGCACCTCTGGCCTGCAAGGGCAAAAGCGTGTGTGTGTGCGCACCATTCTGGCTGGCACCACTGGCCTGCAAGGGCAAGAGCGTGTGTGTGTGCGCACCATTCTGGCTGGCACCACTGGCCTGCAAGGGCAACGCAAGTGTGTGTTTGAGTGTGCGTGTGTGTGTACGTGCGTGCATGCACCATTCTGACTGGCACCACTGGGCTGCAAGGGCAAGGGCGAATAAGTGCTTATGAATGCTTTCAATGTGCAATTTTTGTATGAATGCTTTCATCTGCTCAATGCACAGAATTGCCAAAAAACATTGCTAAAGAAAATTTGGACCTGAAGAAAGGATTGCAAAAGCGTCAGCTGCTTCAGTCAGCCAGATATAAGCATTGTTGTGCACTTTACGGTTGACGCTGTCAACCGTCATTTGACGGTCAGGCGTAATTTACGGTTTTGACCGTCAGAAACTAATCATCAGGCGTAATTTACGGTGATTTTAATTTTTGACGTCTGACGGTCGGCTTTACAGTTATTTACGGTGGGGAACCGTCAGGAATTAGTTATTTACGGTGGGATACCGTCAGCAGCTGGCCAGGCCGGGCCAGGCTCGACTGACTCAGGGCCACACGAGCCCTCTTGGCCTGATTACCGGAGGACATTTTATATTTATCTCGCAAATCGTAAATCGCAAATGTTGTTTGTGGGGAAATCAGAGCTTGAGTTGGCACTCTGAGCCACTGAGTACCTGACGCCGCACCGTTGCTTACGATTTCCCACCGTCAGTATGAATTTCACCGTTAATTATGGTTATGTGACGTAGACGTCATTTAAGCACCGTAATTTACGGTGCCATTTCTAATTGACGCCTTATGTGCACAACACTGGATATAAGTAAACACAGTGATGATTACACTACACGTCTCCTCTTTCACGAGGGTTACAGCTCCTGGTGTGAGCTGCATACATAAACACCCTCCCTCCCCCCAACTCATACCCTACCTGTCGCGCTAAGTCAGAGGCTTGTCTGAAAGGTGTCGGGCTGGCGGCAGCATGAGAGGCAGCAGCAGATTCTGCTGCAGCTGTCAAGCGAGCCTCACGTTGCAAGGCTGCCAGATCAGGCCCCTGTACGAGCACGTGCACAGTCCAGGGTAATGGTAAGCAGCAAGAACAGTGGCAGCTTCTGCTGCAGCCGTCAAGCGAGCCTCACGATGCAAGGCAGCCAGGTCAAGCCCTTTAGCAGGAAGAAATGAGACACAAAGAGCTCTCTTACCCACGTCCCCTGCAGGATTGAGCTTGTGGGCCTCTGAGCAGGCTGATGCCTACTAAGCAAACCAGATACGTTGGCAAGAACTGTATATATACACCGTAAATTACAGTATACATGATAAAATACCTGCCAAAATACCGTATATACACGGTTCAGGCCAACCCTACAGGTACGCCTTTGACCCAAGTACGTCTTTGATCCAAGTCAAATTTCAAACCGTCATGCTCACATTCACGGTTCTACCCTGGAACTGCCATCTTTCACTCTACTGTATCCTTAATAATCCGCGACGCCCTATCAATTAACGTTACACAAAGCACTCTATCAAAGGCCACCATTACCTGATTCCGTAGCAAACTATCCCCCACACCCACGCCCACGGACGTCTTTCCTACATGACTGGACGAAGTGCTAGAGTCAACGGGGGTGGAGGTGGGTGCTTGAGGAGGGAGCCCTGTGTGTATATGCGTGTATGTGCATACACATCGACATGCATGTGTACAACCCTGTGTGCATATGTGTGTAAGTGCATACACATATACATGCATGTGTACGATCCTGTGTGCATTTGCGTGTAAGTGCATACACATATACATGTATGTGTACAATCCTGTTTGCATTTGCGTGTAAGTGCATACACATATACATGTATGTGTACAATCCTGTGTGTATATGCGCGTATGTGCATACACATCGACATGCATGTGTACAACCCTGTGTGCATATGTGTGTAAGTGCATACACATATACATGTATGTGTACGATCCTGTGTGCATTTGCGTGTAAGTGCATACACATTTACATGTATGTGTACGATCCTGTGTGCATTTGTGTGTAAGTGCATACACATATACATGTATGTGTACAATCCTGTGTGTATATGCGCGTATGTGCATACACATAGACATGTATGTGTACAATCCTGTGTGCATGTGCGCGTATGTGCATACACATAGACATGTATGTGTACAATCCTGTGTGCATTTGCGTGTAAGTGCATACACATAGACATGTATGTGTACAATCCTGTGTGTATATGCGCGTAAGTGCATACACATAGACATGTATGTGTACGATCCTGTGTGCATTTGCGTGCATGTGCATACACATAATGTAAGTGTACAATCCTGTGTGCACATGCGTGTATGTGCGTTTATAAGTTTTATAAGTGCATGTGCAATATGCAGGTATGTGTCCGGGTGAGTGTATGTGCATGTGCATGTGCTCGTGCGCACAAGTGTTGTTGAGTACCCTTCATACCTGGGGTGGAGGGTGCATGTGTTAATGGGGGGGTGGCCATGCTGTCTGCGCTTGGCCGAACTCGATGCCCTCCAAGGTTGCCTGTGGGAACACAAGTGCGTACGTGTGTGCGTGTGTGTGTGTTCATGTGTGTGTGCGTGTGCGTGTGTGTGTGCGCGCATGTGTGTGTGTGCGCGCGCACGCGTTCGTACGCACGTATATTAAAATGAATGTGGGGAGAGTGATCACCTGTTTGTCTTTGAGTGACTAATATGAACGCATAGACACCACTTAAGTTAATAGCTCATAAGCTCACAGGCACTGCTTGAGGCGTCCTTGAGACAAACAGTGGAACATCAAGGCTCACGTGCTCGCAAGAGTGGAAGCTTTTAAAAATCAAACTGCTAAGCGGGCACAATTTGGCTTGTAATTAAGCCATGCAAAAAGCGTGGCCACACCTTCCTCTGCATGCCCAGGCCCAGAACTCACTGCACTGAAGTACGATGTCCAGAACTTACTACACTGGACTTTGTGCGCAGTGCCACTGACTTACACCAGCAGCAGGAGCAACGGGTCATAAGGGTCTTGGACTCACTGCAGCTTCCCTTCCACACGCCTTCAATACCACAAGCCATATCACACACGAGCATAGCTACACACACACACACCTGCAGCAGGGATGGCTGCTTGTAAAGGCCCTGGACATACCGCAGCTTCCCTTTCACACGCCTTAAATACCTCAAGCCATGGCACACACGAGTGCACGCACACACAAACACGCACACCTGCAGAAGGTGTGGCTGCTCGTGCGGGTCCTGGACTCACTGCCGCATCCCTTCCACTGCCACTCGGTGTGGCTGCGGAGATGGGGCGTACGTGGGATTCGGTAGGGGGATAGCGTGAGGCTGCAAGCAGGCGCAAAGGCACATGGAGACAGGGATAAAATTAATTTCCAGGCAAAGCTCCTTCTGTGCATGCTTGAGTGTGTGCATGTGTACATGTGCGTGTGCGTGTGTGTGTGTGTGTGTGCACATGTCTGTATTATACAGGTATTCACCTTTGCGTATGTGTATGTGTGTGCGCGTATGGGTCCACATGTGTGTATGTGCGCATGTCTGTATTGCACTGGTGTTTACCATTGTGTGTGTATTTGTGATTGCATATGCCTGCACATGCGTGTATGTGCGATTGTCTGTATTGCACAGGTGTTCACCACTGAGTAAGTGTATGTGTGTGCGCGTATGCGTGCATATGTGTGTGTGTGTGTGTGTGCGTATGCGTGCATATGTGTGTGTGTGCGTATATGTGCATATGTGTGTATTGCACAGGTGTTCACCATTGCGTGTGGCTGCAAAAGAAGAGGGGTGCACAAAGCGTGTGACGGGAGGCTGACATTAAACCACAATTGAGCGCACATAGACGCACGCAGGTGAGGCTGCTAACAAGCAACGTACATTTTAAAGGTAAGATGCGCAGCTTTCAGCACAAGCCTTGTACTGCCATGTAATGTCAAATCTCCCTATCACACACACACACAAAACGATCCACCATCACAAACACTCACGCACCTGCTCCCGAGGAGGATGGGAAGGGGGGTGCCACAGGGCGTACCCGTTCTGAACTACTAGACGGCAAGGGCTCCCGAGCAGCGGCGAGGAGGGCAGGAGGTACCGCAGCGGCCTGCGTTGGAACATCACACACGTGAGCGCAACTAACGGTTCAAATCTGCACAACCACAAAATTTGCGTCCTCCCTCTCATTTGCAAATACGCAAATATTACACACGTGGACACACACACACAGCCTCACTGCTGCCTGCCTCAACGTTGTCGATCAAACAGCACGACGCATGAAATACGTACGCACTCTGCCCCTTTCATACAAACACAGACATGCATGTACACGCACGTAAGGCCACCATACCTCATGGCTGCTGGAGCTGTGCTGCCGCCGAAGTGCAAAATCGTGCAGAGGGGAGCAACGTGCTTGCAAGGGGTCGCGCACACGTGCTGCTGACACTGCGTCTAAGGCTGCCGCTGCTGTGGGCGATCCCACAGCACTGCTGCCACTGCCGCTGCCGCTGTGCTGGTTCTGGCTGTGTGTATATGTGTGTGTGCGTGTGTGTACTTGTGTGTCTGTGCGTGTGCACATGAGCACGCCTGTGCGTTTGCATGCATGCGTGTGCGCGTGTGTGTATGCAGATATGCGAGTTTATGCGCGTTGTAATGGTGAGGTTGGCCAGGACCATACATATAAAGGTAAATCCAGTGTGTGTGTGTGTGTGTGTGTGTGTGACGATTATAGCAAGAAAACCTCAAGTGCATGGTTCTGGCCAGCCATTGATTCAATGTTCAAACATGTTTGAAATAACAATTGTACCTGTCCTTTCATATCACGCAACAAACCAGAAGCCACACACAGTGGGACCACATGCACACCTAAATGTACCGTATACACAGATCTTCACACCCCCCGCAAGGACACGCACCTGTCCCCCCGAGTCAGCATGCAACAAACCGATAGCCATACACAGCTTCCACACACGCACAGTAATGTGCCTGTGTACACTTACATTCACCCCCCCCCCCGCAAAACCACGCACCTGTCTCCACGGGTCATTATGCGATTGCTGAGGCCTTTAATTGGCAAGCCCCCTATGTCAGACGAAACATCCAAGGAAGGCCCACCAAAGGGCCGCACCTGCAGAGGCGTGCACCGGTATGTTTTGAAATAAATAAAAGTACATTTAAATGTGCGTAGGCTGCAGCTGTAGAAGCACGTATCAGCCATTAGGATATATACACATATTAATAATATGCACAGGCCAGGCCGCACTTGCAGAGGCATGTACAACCTATAATCAATAATCAATAATGTTTACAGAAGGCCCACAAAAAAGTTGCACGCACAATGTAGAGGCACATATCGATTGCCAGATTACTACAAAGGCATTCATGTCATGCATAGGATGCATCTGCACCGGCACGCAAAAAACTGTTCAGCAAATGCGTAGGGTTGGCCAGAACCATATATATACGGTGTATATACGGTATTTTTGGCAGGGAAATCACCGAATATACGGTCATATATGGTGTATATATACGGTTCTGGCCAACCCTACAAATGCGCTTGCGAGATGGCTGAGCACTTGTCGCAGTGTTGCTGCCTCTTAGAACAGAGGGTGTTGGTCCATCAAATGGCTGAGCACTTGTTGCAGTGTTGCTGCCTCTTAGATTAAAGGGTGTTGGTCCATCAAATGGCTGAGCACTTGTTGCAGTGTTGCTGCCTCTTAGAACAGAGGGTGTTGGTCCATCAAATGGCCTTCCTTGCTGCAAAGGTGAAACCAAGCCAACAACACGTGCACCTCATTTGCACAACCATACGTGCATGTAATTTCTATTACTTTTGCAAATGCCTGAGGCAGTTATTGGATGCATCCAGTACTTGTGGAGCACGTACAACAAAAGGTTAAGGACCAGGATATGGCAATGTCGGTACCCTAAGTCTTATTGAACACCTCTCACCTCCTTCAAATCCACCACCCACAAGCCCACAAAGGACTGGTTGAAGGAGCATCCCACCAGTTTGTTCTTCTCTCTCATCACCGCTATGTCTGCAACCTGTGTGTGCAGCACGTGTGTGTGGGTCAGCTCAAGCGGTGGACGAAGTAGCTGGACCTTCTTCTACATGACTGCTATGGATGCGATGGGAAGGTTCAGACGAGCTTGCGTGGCTCAGCATTAGTGGTAGGCAAGTCTTAGGGCAGCTTGCTCCTCTCTTCTCACACTGCCATGCCTGCAAGGGGTGTGTGCAGCCCAGCTTGCGTGGTTCAGCATCTGTTGTAGGCAAAGCACAGAGCAGCTTGCTCCCCTCTTTTCACACTGCTATGCCTGCGATGGGTGTGCGTACAGTCATACACGGTGCACACATACGGTATTTCTAGCAGGGAAATCGCCATGCAAGCGGCCAGTGTACACATACAGTTCTGGGCAGCCCTGTGTAAGATAGGGCATAGGGCGGTGTGACATTTGGCATCTGGCCAGCCCTGTGCAATATAGGGCACAGGGCGGGGTAACATAGGCCGGTGCAATATAGGGCGGGGTAACATGGGCGGTGTGATTTAGGGCATCTGGCCAGCCCTGTGTAATTTAGGGCATGCGGATTGGCAAGATGACACATGCTGCTTGCGATTGCCACTTCCACGTTGCAATTTGTAACAGCGTGGGGTAACTAACTGTGCATGAGCATCCACTGACTCCTATTCCTTTCTAGCGAGTGGGCATCTACCGAGTCTAAAAACGTGCTCGGAATGTGGTGGAGGATTTCTGCGGTACTCGGCACCAAAGAAACTCCTTTTTCGTTCATAACGAGGGAAGTGGTTCCCACTTCGTGCGAAGCTTTCCTGTTTCTTTCATTCGCTTGACCGCATTCACTCCATCCTCTGCAGCTAGAAAGAGACACCGCAAGTGAGGTCGTACCACCCATCCCATCCCATCAGTGTGTGTTTTGTGTGTGTGTATGTGTGTTGTGTGTGTGTGTGTTGATACCGCTACGCCCTTGCATCTTCCTTGCCCTCATCTAACGTGTGACACCCCCTCCTAGCTCCTCCGCCTGCTGCATACCTTAGACCAAGGGACGTCCACGTTGTCGTGCTGCAAGGGGGGAGGGGGCTCCCACTGCCAAACCCGCAGCCCGTCCTGCATCGTTGCACAGCAGGGAAGCAAAGAGCTGCTTACTGAGGCGTGATCTTAACACACACAAACAGACACACAATTGCATGACGGAGCGCACGATGAGGGTCAGAGAGAGGGCTCCTGCTGCCGAATCTGCAGCCCATCCTGTTTGAACCTGCAGCATATCCTGTTTGAATCTGCAGCCCATCCTGTTTGAACCTGCAGCCCATCCTGTTTGAATCTGCAGCCCATCCTGTTAGAATCTGCAGCCCATCCTGTTTGAACAGAAGGCAAGGCAAGGCAAGATGCATGGAGATGGTGTGCGTAGGAAACGTCCCTAGAGCGCTCCAGGGACGCTTTTCTATGCACACCAGATGACGGTAACAGTAAAACGCGCAATAAGGGCACAATAAGGTGTTTACTTCCGTTACAGCCTATTTGTGCAATCATGCACGTGTGTGGGTTCAAAGACATAAGTGCCTCGCGCACCTAGCACCTTGACTCACACACAAACACACAGACACAAATACACACATATATATACACACACACCTGCACCGCCGAAAACAAATGGGTTCCGTCCGGGTGAAAAGCCATGGACCTCACGCCTGTGGTTTCCTGGGGCGTCTGTGCGATCATACCCATGGTCTCCAAGTCCCACACCTACGTACACACGCGTGTATGTATGTATCTGTGAGTGCGCACAAGCAAGATGCGGGGCGCAGCAAAGATCAGGCCTTTTAATTGTTGCAATGCAAGGTAGCGCTGGCTGACGTACATCTTTTGACAATTTTATGACCAGTGTACTCCTCATAGAAAGTTGATGGACTAGCTTTACATGTACAGGACTTCCATTTTCGTAGTGCCGAACAAGTCACGGACTCACTGAAGATGAGATCATTGAGGTAAAAATGAGGCTTGCGTGGAGATTACGCACAGCCCTGCAAGCACCCTGTCTGCCTTGTTGGGGATGGGCACTTACTCGCAACTTACGGTCATCACTTTTACATGCGAGTTGCATATCAGAACCTGTTTTACAACTCAACTGCTCCATGTACACCATGACACCCCTATTGCTACGACAGGGCCACTAGTGATTTCAGTGATGTGCCACTACGGTGTACGGTTCGGAAATACGGCGTACAGCCGTATTTATACGGTTTTAGACCGTATATACAGTAAAATACGGTACGGCGTACGGTACGGTCCAAACTTTGAAGGCCTCAGTCAAAAAAATGCCGCTGCCTTCAAATCTGCCCTGATGTTGGGTGGTGCTGCTGCTGCTCTGCCTCAGGGACTTGAGTTTGCTCTGCACCTCTTCTGCTGGGCACTCAGCTGCTGCTGTAGATGATAGGAAGCCACAAATCTTGATGTTCAGCAGGTGCTCCTTCATGCGGGCCTCGTGCGCTGACCTCACGTTGGGGCAGTGCTTGCATGCATACTTAACCTCCATCGCTGCTGCTGCTGCTGCTGCTGCTGCTGCTGGAGCTGGGGCTGCTGCAGCCTCTTCTTCCTCTGCCATTTCCTGGTCACCCCCCGCTGCTGCTGCTCCTGCTGCTGGAACTGGACGCTTGTCAAACT
>Ga0307968_1000582_pt1:2500-26752 | contig 26752 bp, 32 predicted proteins | sample OrgLakmetagen650_FD_201834 | JGI IMG/M metagenome (GOLD analysis project Ga0307968, IMG submission 201834) | Saline water microbial communities from Organic Lake, Antarctica - #650 | ecosystem: Environmental > Aquatic > Non-marine Saline and Alkaline > Saline | place: Antarctica...
GTTGTAGGCGCGCCTTGTGACAGATCCGTACTCAACGTATGCTTCGATAGAGTATCTGATGGCTCAAAAGCGTTCACATCAAGGCGTTTGCTATTTCGAGAAACACTAATTTTGGCCTTTAATATGGATGGTATCCAGCACTTTGAGCAGAGGGTGCCTGTCAAGGCTTTTAATTGCAGAAAACAAATTGTGCTCCTGTTCATGATGGTCGCCCCCGTGAAAAACCCACCCTACCGGTCTCATTTAGCTCTCCACCCAATTCAAAGCCCCCTATACCTCATCTGAATGCTAAATACTTGATGTTATATCTAAATCATTGACATTTGCTGGAGATTTGGCATTCTGGGGGATCTGTGGGGCCCGCTGCGTATTTTGCACCCACTTTGGCAGGGAAAAGGTGCATTTCTGAAGTTGCCCCGATCGGCCTCTGCTTCAGGATATAAGCATTATAAATGTTATATACCAATGCTGTAATGTTGAATTTGGGGCAGGGGTACTGGGAACGCCGGCGAGTGGGAGGCACTCACATAAGAGACACAGGGGAAAATTAGAAAAATCTGCCGCTTCTTATCTACTGCGAGTTTTATCCCGGTTTTTCCTCTCAGCATTGAGGACAAATTATACGACCGAGAAAATAAAAATGGGGTCAATCGGTGGCCTGGTTGATTTTTGGCAAATTGTTTCCCACCTGACATTGGGGCGGCGTTTTTTCCAACAGTGCCTTCCCATTCAGTCCATGACCCCCAATTCACACTAACAAACGATGATTAAATTGAATTCAGTTAAACTTCAGAGGTGCGGATTGGTGGACTGTGTGAAGAATGGTGCCTGTTTTGCACCTTACATTTTTGCAAATCTTCCCAGCTTCTGCACCTCTCCCAAACCTTCAAGCATCTGCTGAAAGAAAAAAATATACAGCTATCCAATGCATGTCTCAGGTCACAAAATGGTGGAGTGGGTGCACAGATATGCTTGCGCAAAGTTCAGTGAGATAATTTGGCTGGCAGGGGGGTGAGTTTTTCACGGGGGCGACCTGTTATGCTTGTGGATGCAGGCTGCGTGATGATGCACGCACGGACAAGGCGGTGCTGTCCCACCTAGAGGCGGAAAACGCTCACACCAAAGCCGTTCTGGCAGACACTGAGGGGCTCCAGGTATTGATTCCTGTTCCTTTGTCTGTGTGTGTGTGTTTGTGCGCGTGTGTGTGCGTGTGCGTGGCGTGTGCGTGTACGTGTGCGTGTGCGTGTGCGTGTGTGTGTGTGTGTGTGTTTGTGTGTGCACTTGTGCACACATGTCACTACATGTGTGCAAACTGATGAGTAGAGATTGCAATTCTAGCTTGCCATGCACTGGGTTTCTCATGGCCACTTAAAAAGCGCACAAGACTGCCTTTGGATTGAGTGCAGCCTCACACTGGGCTTCACATTGCCACTTAGTTGCACTGCGTTTCACTGGCCACTTAAAAAGGGCACAAGACTGCCTATGGATTGAATGTAGTCCCTAGGGCAAAGAAAAACGAAAGTGCTCCAGGCGTTACTTGATTTTGTAAAATATATAACGGGTGAGCTGGGCTTCTTCTCGCTTGCTTTTGCCCAAACTTTGCACACACACACACACACACACACACACACACACACACGCAACCATGCATGAGCAAAGCTATAGGCACGCCTATTTGTGTGAGCAGCAGTGGGTGTACGCTCTCATGTGCAGGAGATACTGTACCGTGCACTGCTACCACTTCTACCATCCACTGCTACCATTTACTACTAACATCCACTACTAACATCCACTAACACCATCCATCTACCATCCACTGCTACCATCCACTACTACCATTCACTACTACCACCCACTACTACCATTTCACTACTAACATCCACTACTGACATCCACTACTAACATCCACTAACACCATCCATCTACCATCCACTGCTACCATCCACTACTACCATTCACTACTACCATCCACTGCTACCATTCACTACTACCATCCACTTCCACCATTCACTATACCATCCACTACTACCATTCACTACTACCATCCACTTCTACGATCCACTGCTACCATTCACTACCATACACTACTACCATCCACTTCCACCATTCACTACTACGATCCACTGCTACCATTCACTACCATCCACTACTACCATCCACTGCTACCATTCTCTACCATACACTACTACCATCCACTGCTACCATCCACTGCTACCATTCACTACTACCATTCACTACTACGATCCACTGCTACCATTCTCAACCATACACTACTACCATCCACTGCTACCATCCACTGCTACCATTCACTACCATACACTGTACCATGACCATGACATACGTGCAGGAGACACTGTACCAAGAAATGCGTGGGCGCATCAAAGAGGACGACTGCTCCGTGCCTTCACGCAACCACAAGTATGTGTGTCGAGCCTGCTCCTCAAACTTTCTGTTGCGCTCACTAGTCTCTTGCTTGCTTGTATGAATGTTTATTGCGTTGGTCTGTCCAGATTGTACTGCGATACTGCACGTATGGAATTATATCGGCCTGCTACAATGAGTGCCCATTGGCCAGACTCTACAGCGTGCAAACAACCTTCCTGTCACAATGTGTGAGCTCCTTTTAAAGCCCGTTTGCGACGACATATATTGAAACCCGGATTCAACTGCCCTAGGTCGCCCCCGTGAAAAACCCACCCTACCGGTCTCATTTAGCTCTCCACCCAATTCAAAGCCCCCTATACCTCATCTGAGTGCTAAATACTTGATGTTATATTAAATCATTGACATTTGCTGGAAATTTGGCATTCTGGGGGGTTCTGTGGGGCCTGCTGCGTATTTTGCACCCACTTTGGCAGGGAAAAGGTGCATGTCTGAAGTTGCCCCGATCGGCCTCTTCTTCAGGATATAAGCATTATAAATGTTATATACCAATGCTGTAATGTCAAATTTGGGGCAGGGATACTGGGAACGCTGGCGAGTGGAAGGCACTCACACATAGACACAGGGGATAAAGAGAAAAATCTGCCGCTCTTTATATACTGCGAGTTTCATCCCGGTTTTTCCTCTCAGCGTGGAGGACAAATTATATGACTTTGACAAAATTAAATGGGGTCAATCGGTGGCCTGATGGATTTTGGCATATTGCTTCCCACCTGACATTGGGGCGCTTTTTTCAACAGTGCCTTCCCATTCAGTCCATGACCCCCAACTCACACCAGAGTTGCGGCAAAGAAACGATGATTTATGAATTTTAGAGGGTGCAGATTGGTGAACTGTGTGAAGAATGGTGCCTGTTTTGCACCTTACCTTTTGCAAATCTCCCCAGCCTCTGCACCTCTCCCAAACTTCCAAGCATCTGCTGAAAGAACAAAAAATCAGCTATCCAATGCATGTCTCAGGTCACGAAATGGTGGAGTGGGTGCAGAGACATGCTTGCGCAACTTGCGCAAAGTTAAGTGAGACTGTTTGGCTGGCAGGGAGTGACTTTTTCATGGGGGCGACCCCTACAGAAGGCAGGTTTCCAAGAAATACCTTTATTGCTTTTAATTGTTTTAGAGCATTTCGGGCCTTTGTATCACGCGCTACCGGTCATAAGTAGGGTTGGCTAGATCCGTATGTATAAACCGTATATGACCGCATATTTGGTGATTTCCCTGCCAATAATGCCGTATATACACTGTATATACATGGTCCTGGCCAACCCTAGTCATAAGACTCAAGCTACCTTGGGTCAGGATAGCCATTGCCCACCCAAAAAAGGGAGAATTCATGCCCCTTTCCTGAACTGCACATCTGAGGTCACCCAATGGTTTCTATACATAAATGTAACACTTATGCTTTTGCATAAAATTAATGAGTTTGGGGTCAAGGGTAAGAGTGGGGGGCCCATTTGTGCCAGAAAAGTGGTATGGGTGTAGAAATGCTGGTTTTTGTCCGAATTTCACCAATCCTTTTGATGCCAGACAGGTTCAGGGTAGATTCATACCCATTACAGCAAAAAAAAGGGGGGTGAAAATTCGCCCCCAAAGGATTAAGCGCGTGGGCCTGTTTGCTGGGCAAAAATGGTGCATTTCTGGAAACCCTGGAAACACGCTTTCTGGCCACCACCTGAGTGTCGGGAACCCTTCAGTATGCTCCCCAGGCATACCCTGTCAAGTTTTATGGTCTGGAATGCTGGGTTTGGGCCGTGATAGGCAGCGACAGCTGAGATTTTCAAAGGCTATGGATTCAAATTTCACTGCCTGCCCACACCATTCCGGGATGCAGACAGCCTTTTTGGTCCATAAACTTCAGAAGTTATTGTTTGGAGTCTTATCTGATGCTCTAGCCAGCCTTCACCCATCGCGCGACATTTAATTCATTTAAAAATGCTTTTTTCTTTTATGATTATTAAATCAATTCGACCAAGTCGGATTCCCAAACCAAACCATGCACCCTGTGCTCCTCGCATAGAATCGAGCTTTTCCCGCTCAAAATTGAGCGATTTCCTGGACCCCCGCCCCCACCCCCCGGAACCCCCTCATAATGCTCCAAATATTATGTCCAACCACCGTTGTGGGTGAGGCAAGCCGCTGGGCCACTTTCTGAGGACCCCATTTTGGCAGGGGAATCCAGGCCCCGCACCCCGGGCGCCCCCCGGCACAAACTGAGCATGCAGAGTTGCTCAGTTAGGTCCAGCTTGAGGTCCTGCATACTCAGAAGTGGGTGGGAGCTTTGGGGCAAGAACTATCACAGGAATGGCTCACCTGACCTTGGGTAATGGCCGCACATTTTGCGATGCTGCAAAGTTAGACACGCCCTTGCATTTGGACAGGCAAATAAGTGAAATGTGCTCATTACGACGCCAACCAGCTGAGTTGCTGTTCAACGTGACACGCCCTTTGCGCTGTGTGCTCATTTGCAATCGCAGGTACTATTACTACTCGAGGACGCGTGAGGGCCAACAATACAGGGTACGTGTACACGTGTGTCATGCTCGTGCGGTGCACCCTTCAGTACAATGATTTTGCAATTACAATAGACGACTGCTCCTTGTTAGCTGCCTTGTTCCTTTGTCTGTCGCACAAGTATGTGCCATGTGAAGTACAAAGGAGCGCCTCTGCAAAAGCATGGTTGATTGAGCAGTGCACATTAAACTAAAGGCCAACAGTGTAATGTATTGTGTGTTTGTGTGATTTTGTGTGCTGTGCTTCCTTCATCCTTCACAGACTGGTACGACAATGCTGTGAGATCACGCAAAAGCATGGTTGATAAGTAGAGCACGTTAGGCTTGTGAGTGAAGCTCCATACTTCGCCCAGTCCAGTACCCTGTGTCATAACCTGCCCTTCAATTATCTTATTCTTCATAGCATAACGGTTGTCATAACTTAGCCTTCACGGTGTCATAACGCAGTCTTCACAGCACAACGGTTTCTCATAACTTAATCTTCACAGCATAACGGTTGTCATAACTTAGTGTTCACAGTGTCATAACACAGTCTTAACAGCATAACGGTTATCATATCTTAGTCTTCTCAGCACAAGGTTGCTATAACGCAGTTTTCACGGTGTCTTAACTTGGTCTTCACGGTGTCATAACGCAGTCTTCACAGCATAACGAGTGAAACCAATTGTTTGACGTGTGAGGCACGATCAAATTGAAAGTATCCAACATTGAGTAATAAATTGTGTATATGAAGCTCATTGGAACTGACGGTCCCCAGACAGAGCCGAGGTGCCTCTGTCTTTTAGGCCTGTGCACTCCCCGCTTTCAGGCCTGTGCAGCCCAGGCTTTTTTCAAGCTTCCGCTCAGATGCTCCCTGAGGCATATATAGCGATGTAACCTTACCTAAAATACCTGTGCAGCCCTTGAGGTTTTCTGTTGAATAAAGAAGTCAGCAGACCAGCACACTCCAAAGCTGTTGTACCTCGTATAATGAAGTTCACACATGAGATTCACACATGATTCACATTCAATGATCATTGAATGACCGTTGAATGACTGTTGAATGATTGAATGATTGTAGAACAATGTGAGCGTGCTTGTGCTGTGTCACAGAGTGCTGCCTGCTGGCATGCAATCCTGAAAGTGCTTGATGCCAGTGCAGCGATGGTCACGTGGAGTGTTCTTATGCCTATACCACTCTCTGTGATTTTGACCTATTGGAAACGACAGTAGTGGCCAGAATGTGCAAACTCAGGTTTAGTTGTCATTTTCGTGCGTTGAGCCTGCTGTTTGCCGTATTCATGTGAACGAGCCGATGCTGACTGCTGCCTTTCTGTGAGCGCACCAATGCTGCTCGCTGCCTTCATGTGGACGAGCCAATGCAGGTCCTCCTTCTTTGACTGAGCAGATCCACAATCCGACTTCCAGCTTAGACTACCTTTTACTAGGCAGTCTTCTTTGGTTGAGGAGCTTTACAGTACTCGGTACCTAATAATAATGGGGATTGTTTTTTACTTCCCTCGTCATCTTTTCTTAGTTTTTTCTATTCCAGACACACACATGCTTCCATTACGTGCTCCTCTCTTGAACTGAGCTGCAAAGTCCCAAATCTGTTTTATGTCACAGAATACAATTCGTACAAACCAAGTCGCTCCTAACAAACCAATTCGATTTGTTCACACTTTATGTTGTGGCACGTTCCATTGGCCTCACAGATCCACTGCCGTCGCAAAGTGCCCAACTCAGAGCAGCCCACAGAGACTGACGTGATGGATGAGTCAGTTCCTGAGGAGGTGCTGCTGGATGAGAACCTACGCAAGGAGCAGGGCCACCACGCCTTCTACATGGTGTGGGGTTGTTTTTATGTGTGTGCATGTACTTGTATGTGCTTATGCGTGTCTTGAGGAGGTGCTGCTGGACAAGAACCTGTGCAAGGAGCAGGGCCGCCATGCCTTTTATGTAACGCATGTGTATGTAAGTATGTGCGCGTACCTGTTTTACGTGAAAATGTGTACATGCGTACATGCCAAAAATACTTTTGGCCTTTGGTTGAATTGTTTTTTGCAGGTGCCATGCGTGCGAGCTTCTCAGACTGGTTGTCAACATTGTTCTCTTTGCTGCTTTGATCCCATGCCTTCTTTTGTTCCTGTGGGCCTGTTGTATGCCTTTTGTATTTGAATGCCTTGTATTTTGTATTTGTATGCCTTGTATTTTGTATTTGTACGCCTTTTGTATTTGTATTTGTATGCCTTTCGTATTTGTAATTGTATGACTTTTGTAATTGTTTTTGTTCCTGTGGGCCTGTTGTATGCCTTTGTGTTACCCACTCTCTAAACCTGCAGATTGGAGGAGCAGAGCCGTCGCCTGACCACAACCTATACGCGTGGTCGGAAGACACGGTTGGAGGGGAGAAGTACACACTGCGTGTCAAGTCCCTGGCTACAGGCACAGAGGTGGGAATGTGTGCGTGTGTCAATGTGTCTGTATATGTGTGTATGTGTGCAAGTCTATGAATGTGTATTTGTGTGTGTTTGTTGCATGTGGGGGGGGGGGGGGGAGCGAGCAGTGCACGTGGAGTCCCTGGCAACAGGCACGGAGGTGGGAACGTGTGGTATTTGTGGTATTTGTGTACGTGTGTGTTTTGGGGGAATGATTGGAGAGGTGAGCAGTGCGTGTGGAGTCCCTGATCATTAGAGATGGGGTTGTGCACGAAGCACGTAGAGCACATACATATATGCATCAGCGCAAGCATGCGCGCTTGTTTTCGATTGGAAAAGGTGGGGCATCGCTATCATACAACCCTCACGTGAGTTGCCTGGACTTGTGTGCTTCTGTCAGAGGAGAAGGGGCTTTTGTGTGCTTATGTAATTTGATGCACAAGTCGTATTACCTGATGCTTTGGTGTGCTGTCTGTACATACCTTGTGAATGCCCCTTCTACAGGGATGAACATGGTTGAGCTGCTCAAAAACATCGCGCATTTGTTAAAAATTTCAACTTATCCTTACACTGTCTAGCGCCCCTTCGCTTTTTGTCGAGGTTCTGTCCAGGTTACGACAAACCAGGTGTGCGTGTGTGTGTGTGTATGTGTGTGTACATCATCAAATATGAGGGGGAGAACATCAAATCTGTTTTCTTGCATCCTCTAGGTCATGGATGCCATTCCCGAGACTTCAGGAGACGTGGAATGGGCCAACGACAATGCCACCATGTTTTACGTCGTCAAGGACCATCTGGACAGGTAACAATATTGCCTGAACAATATACACAGTTAAGGACGGCCTAGACAGGTAACGATCGTGCCTGGATGTTTCACGTGGTCGAGGACCACCTGGACAGGTAGGATGCTGTGGAAGCAATGCACACAGGAGGCAGATGCACACAGGGCAGGGAGCAAATGCAGACAGGGCAGGAGGCAGGTGCACACAGGCAGGATGACGTGGAGGCAAATGCACACAGGGAGGGAGCAATGCACACAGGACAGGGAGCAAATGCACACAGGCAGGATGATGTAGAGGCAGATGCACACAGGGCAGGGAGCAAACGCACACGGGACAGGAAGCAGGTGCAAAAAGTAGATTTTTGATGTGGAGGCAAGTGCACGTGGCTTGAATTCAACATGGATGGGCAGTATGTGTGTACATGGGAAGCACGCTGGTAAGATGTGATGAGAGATTTCTGCCTTTTCCTTTGCAAATGGGACTGTTTGTTGCACATTAATGCATTGTTCCAGCTTTGCTTCTTGATGTATCTATTTGTCCAGTGCGCCCAAATGGAACAGTGTGTGCCTCCCACGCCTACTTGCTGATCGCAATAAATGATGTATGAGACCTGTCACAGATTTTACTAAAAACATGCCACATTCTGCCTTATTGCTCTCTTCTAACACACTGCTGCTTTCACTGACATGCTGTGACGTGACGTACTACCTGTGGGTGATGTTGTTTACGCAAATGTGGCGTGATGTGAGCAGGCCCTGCGAGTTTTTTCAACGCGTGGTCATCTTTTGTCACCCTGTGTGTTGCTGCTGCTTCTATTTGAGTTTTTTCGCGCGTGTGTGTTGCTGCTGCTTCTATTTGAGTTTTTTCGACGTGGTCATCTTTTGTCACCCTGTGTGTTGCTGCTGCTTCTATTTGACGTGGGCAACGTTGCTGCAATTCCCATGCTGTGATGTGAGCAGGCCCTACAAGGTGTTCCGCCACAAAATCGGTCAGCCTGCCTCCGAGGACGTTGTGGTGTACGAGGAGACAGATGAGGTGAGGTGTTTGTATAAACATTGTCAAGGCGATCCACTTGTGCTTCCTCGCAATGCCAGCAAAGCAGAGTGGTTGCGTAGGGGTGCATTTTGGAAATCTCCAATTCAATTGTGCATCTTGTGATGCTAATTATTTGTGCAAACCCACGATGTCAGCAGAGCAGAATGGCCGCATAGTGGGTTGTCTGTAAGCTGTTACGTGCGATTCATAGCCAACTTATACAGAGAACTGACATATGAAGAATAACCCTTTCAGCAATTGTAAGAATAATACAAGCCACATGTAAATCCGCATATTCAGATATATGAGAGCTGAGGCAGAGGACATAATATAAAAGGACTAACTGGAAAACCTATTTTTTCATTTACGATGGTGGTGGTACAACAGGTTGTGGTGAAATCAGCAAAGGAGTGATGAATATGATGAGCTCCATTCAGGACCTTTTCATTTGCCCAGCCACTGGATTGCAGCCAGCTGGATGCAGCCAGCTGCCTTCCCTTAATCATCCATCTGAATGTTTTACATTCGCCTTATGATTTTTAAACATCCACTTTTGCGCATGATTGCTCTTATTTTATGGTTGCACCACACCTGTGTGCACCCGCATGAATGCAGAGCTTCTATGTGGGCGTCCACAAGTCTCGTTCCGAGGAGGTCATCTTTATCTCCTCAGGTACACTGACGTGCACGCATACTTGAGATGCTGCTGGTCTAGCCTCTTTCCAGAGCAGGCATGAATTCCAGTTCAACCAGCCTCTGAGCGACGAGAATAATCTGCTTGCTGGAGTTGATTTATTTTACTTATCCTTGTATTCCCTTTTTTATGCCCTTGGAGATGGTTTGCACGTGGAGTTACGACTACACTATACGACGCATTGCATGACTCGTAACTGCTGTACAAGATGGTGCTATAGGGGCTTGCGTCTTCCCGGTTTGCTATGCTACCTGCAAGGGCACACGTAATAGGTTTTTCTCTGTCCAGAGAAAGACCTACTACGTGTGGCACTTGTAGTGAGTCATATGGTGAAAACACACGCACTCACGCACGTATACGCGCACACACACACATACACACACGTATTCTCACACGTTAACACACACAGGCAGTGCTGTGACCAGTGAGAGCCGCTACATTCACGCTGACCGCCCTGAGGACGATTTCAAGCTGATGCTGCCACGCAAGCAGGTAGGGTCTAGGATGCGCGCGTCTTTTGAATGTGTTTATATGAGGTCAGATAGTGTGCACGTAAGATGTGCCGTGTCTGCATTTGAAGGTACAGATTATGTCGACTTTGTTTGGACTTTGCACTTTGCATTTTGTATTTCGTACTTTGCATTATGTTTGGACAACATGTATGGAATGGGGTAACAGGCTGGGGAAGGTGTTTTCCCGTCATCGAATGGTCACCTGGGTGACCATGATTTGATGAAAAAGGAGAGCCTCCTGCAGTGGAACTAAACTTCATTGAGCTATCAGTTACCTGTGTAATCTAGTGGCATTTTAATGCAAAGTGACTCAATAAAATTATACTCAGCCGTGCATCCCAGAGGCAGGAACAAAATAGCTCGATTGCTAGCAATTGTACGCAGAAGGAGGTCAGCCTTCATACAAAACCCCTTGCAATTTCTGGCACCTATGTAGGTTTGGTCCCTCGAAAATCATGAGAGCGGTGATGTTCTTTTAGGGTTGGCCAGGATCTTATTTTTGTACAAACTGTATATGAGGCTCAGCCATCGCCTTATGGCGGTTTCCAGCAATTTTGCAGTCCTGGCCAACCCCAAACGCTTAACGTACGGTACAATAGTTACGGGGGGTGCCGTGACGTGCGTTCAATCGCCGTGGCGTCCTTTTCAGCGCGCTGTATCATTGAGGCTTAGTGTGGTGCCTGACAACAACTCGATCGAAACACAACACAACTCACCACGACACATCTCATCTCAACACACCTCATCTCAACACAACTCACATCATCACAACTCACCACGACACAACTCACCACAACCACAACTCATCACGACACAACTCACCACGACACAACTCATCACAACAACAATAACACGTTGCAAAGATTTGATGCATTTGCGTAGGGATGCAGCATACCTCGCCAGCGCTCCCACCCTTCATCATTTATTAGGGTTGGCCAGGACCATACATACGTATGTACAAAGCACCTGCAGAATTCCAGCTGGGAAGTCATCATTTATTTGGTCGTATGCAGTGTGTGTACACGGTCCTGGCCAATCCCTATCACTATGCACTTTATGGGCATATTGAGGATATGACTAGTATGCCTACGCCGAACATAACAGGACGTGGAGTACAGTGTGTCTCACCGTTGTGGCTACTTCTTCATCACCCTACGCAACCAAGAGCGCCCGAACAGTGAGCTGCGCATCGCCCCTGTGGAGAACCCCAGCCAACAAGTGGTACGTGCCTATTTGTGTCTGTGCGTGTTTGAGAATGGGGGTAGGTAGGTGTGGATATGGGTGGGTGATTGATTGGTTGTGTGGGTGGTTGGGGTTGGGGTTGGGGTTGGGGGTGAGGGCAGATGGGTGGGTGATAGATTGATTGTGTGGGTGGGTGGATATGGGTGGGTGATTGGATGTGGATGGGTGGGTGTTTATGGGTGGGTGATTGAATGTGTGGATGGGTGGGGTTGGGGGTGAGGGCAGAAATGTTGGTATGGGTGGGTGGGTGCGAGGTACTTGTATGTTTGTGTCGTGTGTGTGCATGTATTTACATCTCATTGCAGAATTGTACAAGCTCAAAATGACAATAATGTCTGTTGTGCTTGCAGGTCCTTCTGCCCCACAGCCGTGAGATCAAGATTGAGGCTGTGTCTGTGAGCAAGAACTTCCTGGCGGTGTTTGAGCGCCGAGAGGGCCTGCAGGTTAGTAGTGAGTTGTGTGTACGTGTGGGTGTGTAGGTGTGTCTTTTTGTGCGCTTGTGCTTGTGTGTATTTGCATGTGTCCTGATCATCTTTGCTCTGTGCTTGTTTCTGGCCTCCCAGCAATAAAGATTTTGGACACACGCGTTTATGACGTGAGGTTTGCATCTTTCGTGTTTGCGCTCTGTCTGATCGTGACTGTGTGTCGTTGCTGTCTTTATGCTGACCTTTACTGTCTGAGCATGACTGTGTGGCGTTGCTGTTTTTGTGCTGACCTGTCGCCTGTCTGTACTTCACGGGGTGCGGCAGCCTCTGGTTTGCCTGATTTTGTTGCATGATTTTCCTGTTTAACTTCACTCAATGCAGCCATGTATGTTTGCTCATCCTGCTTGTGCATGCCTTGTGCCAATGTATCAAATAACTCATAACCAGTGCCCGCAATATTTGCTTCCTGTACCCTGTACGCACTCTGCTGTGTGTTTGAGTGTGTGTTAATGTGTACGTATTTGTGTGTGAGTGTGTGTCTGTGTGTGTGTCTATGTGGTTGTATGTTTCTGTGTGTGTGTCTGTGTGTGCGCATGCTTTGCTCAAGGACAACTGTGGGCCATTGGTTTCTTGGCATTTGGATGCACATGATATCCTCTGCTATACACTTGCAATACATGATCCTTTCTGTCGCAGCACGTGCGTGTGTATGCGCTGCCTAAGGACGGCTCCCCTCCCAAAGAGGCCTTAGACCCCGCAGAGGCCACAGACGTGGCATTTGCTGAACCCACTTACAGTCTGGGCGGAGGTATGGAGAGTGTGTGCTTGTGCCTGTATATTTGTATGTATGTACGTTTTTCTTGCTTGTGCACGTGTGTGTGTGATAAAGTGTGTGTGTGTGCTTGAGCAGAGGGCATAGGTGTCTCAATTTGGCCTTGCGCTGCCTGTTGTCTGTCTCACCTATTTACGTACTATTGGCAATTGCTCATTTTCCACCTATGTGTTCTCCACTAACTCAAACTCAGAAGGATTTTACGTCTTAATGTACTGTTGTGCCTGGTGTATGTTTTGGCCACTGCTCATTACCCACCGACATTTTCTCCAACAAGGTACTCAGCATTTTGCAGGAGGCTCGCATTGTCTGGTTATCCACCCTCGCTTGACCGTTTCTGACCCGTTTAAATGTCCAATGTTTTATAATTGCGGTGCCTGCCAGTGAATTTCTGCATGTAGGAATTGGCCATCTGATGAGGTTATTTGTAATGGGAATTTTTTTGCAGTGGGTTTACTTCCCCCCCGACTTTTGATGCCTGCAGGAGGCCAAGGTGACTTCGACTCCCCTGTGCTCCGTCTGTCGTATACCTCTCTGACAACCCCTGCTTCCATTATCGATTACCACATGGCAACCTGCAAGCGAGCCATCAAGTAAGTCACAGAGTTTGTGTGTGTATGTGTGTGTTGTGTGTGAGTGTGTGTGTATGAGTGTGTGTGCTATACTTAGGTCAAGGCCGTCATCGTTCAATGCTGCACAACAATGTGCAGAAGAGCTAGGCAAGCGGAGGTGTAATAGTGTGTTCCTGCGTGTGCTTGCTAGCTTTCTTTGTGAGTGCCGTCGGTTACGCGCCTTGCTGGCAGGGTAACCCTGCCAGCATTGCATAATGGTGCAGGCTGTGCTGCCTGTCATGCAGCCTGTGCTACCCTTACATACCCTGCCTGGATTTTTAGTGCAGCCTGTGCTGCTAGTGGTGCGTCCTGTGCTACCCTTACATACCCTGGATTTTTAGTGCAGCCTGTACTGCTAGTCATGCAGCCTGTATTAACCTAACGTGCCCTGCCTGGATTATCAGTGCAGCCTGTGCTGCTAGTGGTGCGCTTTTAGTGGTGCAGCCTGTGCTGCTAGTGGTGCAGCCTGTGCTAACCTTGTGTGCCCTGCCTTGCATAAGGGCACAGACCTGTGCATGCTACTGCTGCATCCCGTGCCACCCATACATACCCTGCCTTACATGATAGTGCAGCGTGTCCTGAAGTCATCCGATCTTGTGATAGAAAGAACACCCTCCTCCCTGTGTGCAAATGGCCTCTTGGACCTCTTTATGTGAGGCTCTCGTGGCCGTTCTTTGCACCTCTCCTGCTCTTACAGGAATGAAAAAAAACACAAGCAGAGAAAAACACAGGAACAGGGTGCTGGTGAATTGGCCTTGGAAAGCCTGCTCGAACCTGCAAACAATCGCTTTGCTATCCTGATGTTATGGTTGGAGGGCCCTAAGCCCATGAATATAAGCTTGAAGGTTCAAGCCTATAAGCAGGGTTGGCCAAAACCGTATATATGCACCGTGTATGACCGTAAATTTGGTGGTTTGGTGGTTTCTTTGCCGAAATACCGTATATACCCCGTAAATAATTTGTTCTGGCCAACCCCACCTGTAAATATAAGCCTGAAGGTAGCACGGCAGTATTAGTTTTGACTTGCCTCACTCATCTCAGCCTTGCCAATCTGTGATTTTGTGCAGGAAGGTGCAGCCTGTGCTGGGTGGATTCAAATCTGGGGACTACAAGACCGAGCGCCTGTGGGCCACTGCCCCCGACGGAGAGAAGGTGCCCATCTCCCTTGTGTACAGGTGTGTGTGCGTAGCGTGTGTGTGTGTGTTGTGCGCGTTTGTGTGTGTTTGTGTTCGTGTGTTTGTTTGTTTGTGTGTGCGTGTGTGTGTTTGTGTGTGCGTGTGTGTGTTTGTGTGTATGTGTGTGTTTGTGTGCGTGTGCGTGTGTGCGTGTGTGTGTGCGTGTGTGTATGTGTGCAGAGTGCTGGAGTGGACAAAAGGTGTGTTACGGGTATGCATATGGATGAGATGGCCATGAAAAGACATGTGTGGGCTTGAAAATGGAAGTCTGCCCTAGACAGAGGGAAGGTGCCAGTCTCTTTATTGTTTACAGGCATGTTTGTGCAGTAATGCATTGGACAGAAAATGTATGTGTTTACTGGTGCAGATGGGTGAGATAGCCACGTGTGTCACAAAAGCCGCCCCTGATAGAGACAAGGTGCCCATCTCTCTGATGTGCCAGGCGTGCCATGTATAAAAAAGATTTATGTACAGAGACAGCAAGGGGAGAGAGAGCCGCTTGTGTGTTGTGCTGCAACTTGTGCTGCACGTGCTGTGCAGCAAAGGGATACACACGACCATCAGTGAAAAGCGGCTTTGCTCTAGCAAATAACGCATGCTCGGTCATTCGCTCGTTACCATAGGTGCTTTGCGCTCAATTCACTCAATACACGCTCGACCGCTGGGAGGGCGCCACTGGGTTGGACAGCAGCGAGTCCCTCCCCTCACTGGCTACAGCTCATTTCCCAGTCGTTGCTTGCTGTTGCTTACTGCTCTGCTTCCACACCCACAAATGCACACTGTCACTCACTCTCAACCCAACAGCAGGAAGGATGCTGCCAAGCTGGATGGCAGCGACCCCCTTCTCCTCAATGGCTCTGACTCATGATCTCATGTACAAGTCTTGCAAGCTGTTGCTTACTGCCCTGCTTCCACACACACTCATACGCACTGTCACTCACTCTTCACCCATCTGCAGGAAGGATGCCGCCAAGCTGGATGGCAGCGACCCCCTTCTCCTCAATGGATACGGCTCCTATGAGATCTCCAACGACCCGTACTTCTCCTCCAACCGCCTGTGCCTCCTAGACAGAGGCTGGGTGTTTGCCATGGCCCACATCCGGGGTGGTGGTGAGATGGGGAGGTACTGGTGAGTAAACTGCACTGTGTGTTGCATACAGTGTGTAGTGTGTAGCATATGGCTGTGAGGAGCAGGTGCAGCAGCAGATGCCACTGCGTTGCTTGGTTGGCAAGATGGGGAGGTCCAGGTGAGTCAAGTTAATGTATGCTTCTGTCGCTGTGTTTCGTTGTTGGTTGCTACAGCTGATGCTCCGTAGCGGATGTCACTTCAAGTTTATGGCAGCGAAATGGGGACGAGACAGTGGCTGGGGACAAAGTATTTCAGTCGAATGGCTACAGTTATGGCTTTGAAGTGGATGTCACTTCATTGCTTGTGCGGTTAAATGGTGAGATTTTTTTGGTATGGGTAGCTATTGCCACATTAAGTGGCGAGATGGGGAGGGTAACATTTGATATGGTTTGCTGTCGCCTCGTTGTTTGGCAAGATGTGGAGGATCATAATTTATTCTATCAGCTGTCGTCTGACAGGTAATTAATATATTTGCTTGAGTAACGACATTGGTGAGGATAACAGTTTATACAATAAGCTGTTGTAAGTTGTCGCCTTACAGAAAATCAAATTCAGGGCTGTGCAATGACACCGTCATAGCACTTTTGCACCGTAATTACGGTACGGTTGACGGTCCGTATTGGCAGAACGTCAAAATGACGGTGTTCCAGAAATGACGGTGACAACCGTCCAACGGTCGAGGGGACCGTCCACCGTAATAACTGTGTAAACCCACCGTCAAGTGCTATTTTGCTTTTAATATTGAGACCAGAATTTGAATCCTGGTCAAGACACAACACTTTTTGCTATCCTTTTTTCTTTATTTTTTCTTGCATTATTATACCTGTTGTTTGTACAAAAATACACAACATTTAGAAATGCGGGGAAAAGAGCCAAAATGACCATTTTGGATTTAAATGCCATTTCTTGCCTTTTTGCGATTTTCGGACCGTACCGTCAACCGTACCGTCATGCACTGTCATGTTGGTCCCCAAATTTTGAAATGATGGTCTAATTCTGTCAATTTTGGCGTCTACCGTCAGGCCGTATTTGGAAGGACCGTACCGTCACACCGTCATTGCACAGCCCTAATTGATTCAAAATGTCTGTATAGACAAACCAACTCAGATGATTTTTGCGTCTTTTTAAGCAAGAAACACGTCTGATATTGCTGGGATAGTGTTGCCCACAGGAAGTAGTTGGCGTTGGCTCTTGACTCCAATTTCCACCTTATATATACAGTCCAACCGTTCATGCAGTCCTAGAATGTTGGTCCAGTTAATTCATATTTACTTTTATTGCGATGGCATTGTTTAGGGCTAGGCCAAAGCTACTACTTGCACACCACATGCTTGAGCAACGCCGTTTGTAATTTGCAAACCGGTTTCTGTGTAGGTACAAGCTTCTTGAACACATTATTACCGTTGATGCTATCCTCTCACAAATGTTCTCGCTCTCACCCCTGACTGACAGGTATGAAGACGGGAAGTACCTCAAAAAGAAAAACACCTTCACAGACTTCATTGCCTCAGCAGGTGTGTGTGTATGTCTGTGTGTGTATATGCTCACTGTGATGCCTGCCGTAAGGTTTGATGTTGCAAAGAGGGTGCGACATTTTGCACTGCCCAGGTTGGTGGGTGAAAGTGTCATTATCGCAGTTCCTAAAAAGGTAGCACACGCCCACACACACGTAGGTTGTATGTCTCTTTGTTTCACCGCAACATTGCATAAGTGCTGTTTGACTTGGAATTTGTTTTACACAAATATGCACCCGCAAATTCACGTACGCACATGCATGCACATATGTGTATACACACACACACGCACACACACATTATGCACACACACACACACACACACACACACACACACACACGTGTTGCAGAGCACCTTGTGAGCAAGAAGTACACCAGCCCCGAGCGCTTGGCCATTGAAGGTGGGTGTTGGGAGTGTGTGCATGTGTCCGTTGCATCCCTCTGATTGGTTACAACAGCGAGTGAGTTTGTACACACCTCATGCAACAACCTGCACGCACACATACACATATACACACAAACGAACACGCACACACACACACGCACATAAAACACTTCCGTCTTAGGCCGCTCCGCTGGAGGCCTGCTCATGGGAGGCGTGCTCAACCTCAGACCCGATCTGTTTGCCGCCGCAATCATGGGTGTGCCTTTTGTGGACGTATTGACCACCATCCTGGACGAGACCATCCCACTGACGATCATTGAGTGGTGAGCCGGCTGTGGCCATGACTGCTGTTTGCTGACAGGGGGAATTGAGGGGGGAAACGGTTAGAACGGCGCCGTTGCGTCCTACATCTCCTTGGTCCTGTCACGCCTGTGTGTAGGGCTGGTATAGGGGGTGCTGTTGCAAAGGTGAAGATCTAGAGGTGTGCTATCAAAGTGCTTCAAGGCAACCCACAGTGTTACACTGTGTGGCAGTGCCCCCTGATATCTTTTTTTACCTTCGTCATATTCTAAGCACAGAGGGATTTTCCCTTTCCTCACGCAAACAGCTCTGCCCCTGCCCTTTTTCTACATCTGACGGTGAGGTTGTTTTCGACCTTTCAGGGAGGAGTGGGGCAACCCCAAGAACAAGGAGTATTACGACTACATCAAATCGTACTCCCCCGTGGACAACATTAGGTGCGTGTCATCGTGCATATCGTTGCGGTTAGCGTAGAAATTTGAAGCTTGGTCACAATTTGTCTTTCTACAGACAACACGAGGTACGTGTGTGTCATGAAGAAAAGGAGTCCCTAAGGTTGCCTTGTGTGTGCAATGCGCATTATGGACTTCATTAGCTTCATAATTTTCCCACAGATAACATGATGCAGTATGTGTCTAAGGGTGCCTTGCGTGTGATATCATACTTCAGAAGGAAGCTTTGAGCACATGTTGCTGCACTAATGCTTGCTGCACCAGCGCTTGCTGCACATGTTGCCGCACCAATGCACCATATGCATGCTGTGTTTGCATGTGATTGTCCAACCCGTTCTCCGACCTTGCTGCACATGTTGCTGCACTAATGCACCATGCATGCTGTGTTTTGCATGTATTTGTCCAACCCGTTCCCCGACCTGTAGTGTGCTACTTCCACATCTTCCCTCACGAAGCTCGTGTTGCTCCAAATTGCATTCACTGCCTTCTAGTGCCTGTCTCTTCTGGTCCAATGTGCCCTACCCATTCATTACTCTATTTTGCTGTTTCCTACCTAGTCATAAACGTGCCCTATCCCCCACAGAGTAGTGGCTACCCCTACTGCATAATCATACCTGTACCTCCCTGCCCTGGTATGACCTTGTAAATGCCACGTTCTGCTTCTTCAGGTCTGATGTGCCTTACCCCCACATTTTAGCAACGGGTGGCCTGCATGACCCCCGAGTAGGCTACTGGGAGGTGAGTGTGATTTATTTTATTAGATTGATGCATTCCATAAAATGCTACTGGGAGGTGAGTTTACTCTAGTAAATTACTGGTCGATCAACCCGGAGTAGGCTAATGGGAGGTGAGCGTGACTTGGAAATTTATCAATAATTATACCTGAGTGCTGAAGGGAGGTGAGTGTGGCCTATGCATTGGGTGTAATCAAGGGGAGCGTACAAGTACATTGGCGATAAAGCTCCTGAAGGGCTGCTTAGGTTTAATAAAACCCTTTTGCCAGAATTATTTGTGTATAATTTCCTTTATTCGTGTGTCATGCTGTCTGCTCAATTCCTTGACACCTGCCTTCTTACATTTCCTTTTGCTGAGCAAGCTGCCCCCAGGGGTTGCTTATCTGTATTGTGAATCAGGGATGAGATGAAACAAAACTATGTCTCCGCGTGACAGCACAAATTAAAAGGAACATACAGTCAAAAGAAATGTGAAAACTGGGCATAACCCTGTGGAATGGCATTATGCTATTTGCTGTCTCTGTAGTGTAGGGTCCTCAAATGACCTATCCTCACTTGCATACATTCTCTCACGCAAGCATAGACACTCACACCCATACACACACAATGATTGAGCTGCAAACAAGTGGTATGAATTGTACCATTCATGCACTCGCAGCCTGCAAAATTTGTGGCCAAGCTGCGTCAGGGCCAGGCAGAGCGTGCACAAGCAGAGACCTCCTCCACCACACTTACACCCCCCAAGTCTGCCTCTGCAAAAGACAGGGTGCTCGTCGGTGGGCAGCGTATGCTGCTGCTAAAGGTGTGGAACAGACAATTCTGTGTGTGGGTGTGTGTATCTGTGTGCCCTGTTTGTGCTGTACCTACAGCCGCACACGCTGCTGTCAAATGGGTGGTGCAGAAGATGATAATGATTATGATACAAATATAATTGATATATCATGATAAAAATAGATTAAATGTTAATAATAATGATGACGATTATAATAATGACGATTATAATAATAATCACAATGATATGTTTCATATGCTAACAATTATAGCACCCCACGCAAAGCTTACTCATGTTACCAGGCAGAATCAAATACGCGACCCCAGAAAGAGTCTGGTCTTAATACAAGGCCACTTGGATTTCAGGGCAGGTACCCTACTCGTGTCCGTATTTGTTTGGGAAACGGTGTTAGCTTTTTATGTGTTCATTCAAGGTCCAGAGTTCACAGATTCGACCATCTGAGCCCTGGTAGTGCCTTGGTTTGTGTTAGAATCGACTTGCTGATCCATTCTTCAATCTGTCACCCTGCTTGGCAGCAAATTTGGTTTTAATCCTCCTAACCTGCAATCTTTGCTACAGAGGTGTGCACTGCGGCATATTGAAATTTTGCTTTAAAGAGTTTAATGCAACAGTGTTGCAAGACCACTCATTGTGTGCACCGTAGCAAAAGGAACACCGCATATGGTACTGGACTTATCCATTCAGCCTGAATGACGATGTGGCTGCCACTAAACTACAATGCAGATGGACATGGGGGCTGGCCATTTCTCTGTGACAGGTCGTTTCGAGCGGCTAAAGGAGGTAGCTTTTGAATACGTGTTTTTGCTGAAAGTCACACAATCCCATTGAGTCTGAAAGTCTCTGTGTGTTATTTGCCCCTGGATTTTGAACAAGTCAGTGTTTTTTATGTCGCATTCTGCAGCTAAAGCGTGTTGATGTTGTGTGCATAAGACTAAGGTAGGCAGGATATGATACAGACACGAGATGGATCGCCATTCCAAGCTTGCAGACATTCGCTTGGTTTTGGGGTAACGATCCATGATTGCCACCTTCATCATCTAAATGTATGAACCTGCTCAGTGATCGACTGCTTGCATGATAGCTTAACTCGGCAAAAATATGAAGCCAGACAGACTGAGCCAGAGGACTTAAATGATGGATTTCTCCTTTTTTTCTTTTACCCTGTAATGGCATGCAACGAGCTGTGGCTAGCTCTTGGTGGTGGGGAAGGGCGTGGTTGGTGTGGAACGGCGTGGTTGTCGATGGGTTCGAAGGTGGTGAGCGTTCGGTTCCTTCCTCCCTTCTCTGCTTCTACCCGGCCCGCTGTACTGGCATCCCCCCCTGCTGCTGCTGCTGTGTGTGCTTCTGCTGTGAAAGAGGTCGTGCTAGACGTCTGTGTCCTGCCAAAAGGTATGTATAACGTCTCCTCCCTCTCCACGCGAGAAGGAAGCTACGGCTCAAGCAACACACCAAGGAGATGGCTATCAGACAAGTCTGAGAAAAGAGCGAGTTTGTTACAAGAGGACTATCTAAACTGGCCAAACAACTAAGTAACCGTTAAACCGTTGCTCACATGATAAATCCCAGGGGAAATCTCACGATTCGTCCATGCCACTGATTTAGCATGACAACACACTTGCGCTCCCCTCCAGACTTCTCAAGGCATCTGGTAAATAGTTCTTGTGCTTCTAAATGGAGGAAAATATGGCGGCATGCAGTAACGGCCGATACAATCAGCATATGCTGAGAGAGGGAAATACCAGCATCCCCCCGGATACGCTGACAAATAACACGCCATAAAAAAGATATACACTACGCAGACAATGAAAGACCACTCCCCACATAATCATTGTACGCCAATCAAGGGGTTGGCGTACGATCCAAATTATGAAAAACTTGAAAAACTACGCAGGCAGTGTAAAATCACTCCCCACATTAATTAAGGAAAAGGAGCCATTTTGGTACTGGGTACCATAAATCTCCTCCACCATAAAGTATAAGAAAAAAATTAATGGGATTAGGGAGGGCTGCAGACTTGACCTGAAACCGTCTCATAATGAGAGTTGATAATAGTGCTGGAAAGGGCACGTTTGGTATGGACAAGCTTGGCAGTGAAATTGACAGAATGAACATGAAGCTTGGAAGCAAGTTCTTGACCCTTTGAGAATTAAGATTCGGCTCCTTAAAAGGTTTACAAGAAAGGCCTTCAGTCAAGAAGTGCGAGTGCTAGCCTGCTCATGAAACGCAATAATAAGTTCATGGAGAAAAAATTAAAGCTTGTTACTGTTCTGGCTCAAGAAAGTAAACACATTGCGGGCTCCTGTTGGGAAAAACAGAGGTGCATACTTCCTGTGGAAAGAAATCACGTGGGGATTGGCGAGTGGAAAAGAACATGCTGCTCATCTTGCACATCATCAGCATCACACAGGTCACAGGTGGGGGAATTACTTTGACTCCATGTCGCTGTCTCAAAACAAAGGGTGTGAACACGAAGTCTGTACTGCAAATGACATCACGAGGCAGGTTGAGAAACATGTGTTTGGGAAGAGTGTAAGGCGAATGAGTCATCAGAGCCTTTTTTGTAGGAAGAGCACACCATTGGTGATAAGTAGAGCGTTTGCTGTTGTGTTCTCTTGGAAGATTTTCAGATTCTCTTGGAAGATTTTCAGAATAAGGTGTACTCTAAGTGTCTCTCCCTGAGGTCTACCACAAAATGGCTGAGATCAATGGGTTCACAGTGTTGCTCCCTCTGTTTGAAGATATATGATTGTGTCAGACCATCCATGGCAGAAAGAATATGGGCTGGCCAGCAATCTTTGGACCGTGTACTCAGCTGCATGTCAGCAGGTAAGACCTTTTCCATTGTGTAACTGTTGGATTTAGTCAAAGAGTTGTACAGCTGCATTGCCACGCGAAACCAATTGAACTGTAGGGGTTCCAATCCACACTCTCGCATGACACACCATGAAGGCGCGGTGTCTCTGACTCCTAACATCCTTTTCAACACTGCCAACAGCCATTTTTGAGGGGAACTGTCCATCTCTTTGCCTTGTAAGTAAGGAGTGGCCCAAATCTGACTCGCATACGTACCAGCAGGAATACCGTATGTCTTGAGAAGCCATATGTACGCGTGTAACCTGTTAGAAAGGTCATGTTTCTGAACAGACTCTTTGACTCTGAACGTACCTGCCGTGAATGGGCGAAGTGGCTGCTGCGTCAGCCGCGGTATTGAGATTGATCTGCTTGTCGCACCCCATGCCCAAATATTTGAATGAGTCTGTGTAAGGGAGCATTACACCGTCAAAGTATAAAGGGGGCAGGATTTCAGAGTTAGAGTTGAAGCACATTACCTCTGACTTCTGTGTGTTAACAGTGAGAGACTTTTTTTCAGCGTACACTCTCAGATTATTTAGTATGGTCTGCAAATTTGCGTGTTCATTGGAAGGGAGGGAAAGGTCATCAGCAAACAGCATCTTCTGGGAATGGAGTCATATGCTTGTTTGAAATCAATGAAGGCTGTGTACTGCATGATGAGCCCCTCTGCCTCTTGTGTGCTGCATCTTTGAGGTGTCACAGGTTGAACAGCGAGTGCAGCGTGCTCCTGCCAGCAGGATAAAAACCAAATTGTGTGTCAGGGGTCTTGTTGTGTTTGGTACACCAGTCTTGGACCATGGAACGTAGCAAATTGGCAGCCATATAGTTTGTATAGTGTCCCACTCACCGCAATCATTCTATTATAGTTCCCTGGGATCGTTACTTGCCCCTTCTTATAGGCGTGATCTTTGCCTCCTTTCAAGACCTGGGGACATTCGCTTTTGTAATGAGCAGTTTGAAAAAGGTAGCCATGTGGGGGGCGCAAGCACGTTGATAATTTCCCACCCTCTCTCATGTTGTTTGGGCATGCGTTGGTAAGCACCTTTTATGAATGTTGGAGTAATTGTGTCAAAACCAAACGAAGACAAGATGTTCATATCGAAAATGTGGGTGGAAACAGCTGTGAGAAGATATTTGTTATCTGAAACTGAAATGTGAAGGGATCCGGATGATGGCCAGGAGGCTGCGTGTTGTGCCCTAGGGGAATCAGGTGATTCGTGGGTTACACCGTGTAATGTTGATTAATGTTGATTCGACAGGTTGCATGGTCAAAGTGAAGGGCCTGCTCCCTCTCCCTTTTTCTCCAGAACTTTCAGCAAGCAAGCAAATTATTTTCAATATTCTCGCAAGTTGTGTTCCATTGGAAACGAAAGTAGGGCCCCACACGCCTCCAAGGCAGTCAACGTTGCAAGGTTTCTG
>Ga0307968_1000583_pt1 | contig 26752 bp, 36 predicted proteins | sample OrgLakmetagen650_FD_201834 | JGI IMG/M metagenome (GOLD analysis project Ga0307968, IMG submission 201834) | Saline water microbial communities from Organic Lake, Antarctica - #650 | ecosystem: Environmental > Aquatic > Non-marine Saline and Alkaline > Saline | place: Antarctica: Organic Lake...
CACACTTACACGCGCGCGCACACACACTCACACACACACACACACACACACACACACACACACACACACACACACACACACACACACACACGCACGCATGCGCACACGCGCACACACACACACACGCACGCACACGCACACGCACCCACCCACCCACAAACACACACACGCGCGCACGCACGTGCACACACGCACACGCAAACACACACACACACACACACACACGCAAACACACACACACACACGCACACACACACACATGCACGCGCGCACGCACACACACATATACACACATACACAAACACACACGCGCACGCACGCACGCACACGCACACACACGTGCACGCACATACACACACGCACACACACAACTGCATCTGTCCTGGAATTAATTACTCTTCCTCTTGGGGGCGGGGCTGTCCAGAACTCCTGAAGTAAGATTTTCTTTCTCAGCAGAACACTAGAAAAGCATCGTACGCAAGCATTGATAACACCGCAAGCATGGACTGTGAAAACAGAGAAACCACACTTTTTCTCCGTAGCTATGCCGAGCTTATGGATTTATTTGTAGCTGGCCGAGATCAGTCAGCAGCCGATCAGCCAAACAACCTGGCTGAAGGTCATCCCCTTTTTTAACTTGTCAAATCCCCTATGCATTGTATTGCAGACCCCCACAATGTCCAGCTCTAGGTGGGTTCAGAGACAGTTGCAAAAAATCACAGCGACTGTGTGAGCTTTTGCCCCCAGGTTCAAGTTTGTTATTTTGGAAGCCAAAATACCTTTTTGGGTAACGTTTTGGGTAACGTTCAATGCTTACATTATTAATGGTATAAAGGGCAGTAGCAACAAAATAGGCACAGGTTGCAAGCATGTTAAAATAATATATGGAGCATCAAATAATTCCCACGCTTATGACTTGCGCTCCTACAGGCATTGTGCCTCAACAAAAAAGAAAATACATGTCAGAAAGTGAATGAATTAGTAGGTCCAATGGTCGCAGTGCGCATAAAAACGAAAGTTCCGTTAGTGGTAGTGTGCAACTCCAATACAATTGCATGACACATGCACAATAATATTTGGTTTTGCAACAAATTTGAGGCATTAATACCAACAAGATTAACTTTCCTCTTCTCTCTCTGGCAGGCAAGTTGGACCAGCTGCATTTATTCCTTTGATACCTCCCTTGCCCACGGTCACAACAATCAGGGATACGAGAGCTTATATCTTTGCTGATAAGGATTAGTTGTGGGGAAGAGGCTGAGGGCGTAGCTAATATAGTTCCACATTCAACCTGTACTATTCAAATGCATTTGCTAGGCAAAAAAACTACAATTAATGCACACCAGCCAGAGCACCAAAAATGTAATTAGAAGGGAAGATCACCCCCAGGCTCCATCAACTCAACAGCCACGTTCTATAATTGGCACACGGCGACGAGACAAGGCGGCAAATGACACAGCAAAACCGTGCCTAAAACCCACGTGCTTGCTTGCATTTGCGGTGTATGGCCGTGTCGATATATCTACAGCTGCTCGGGTGCCCTGTAGCTTGGGTACATGAGACTCCAAGCATGCTGCTGTTGTGCGTTTTCTGACCCTGAAGGCGTCGTCAAACCTCCACCCAAGCTCCTCCCGTACAGCTGCTGGGCCTGGGAAGGGTGCACTTGCGGTGGTGGTGAAGGGGGTGCAGAAATGGGCGAGAGCGCTCGGCGGCCTATGCTGTTTTGGCTATTGTACACAGAACTGCTATCACTGTGATGCTGGTGTGGCTGTGGCGCGGGGTTGACGGGGCTACTGTAGCTGTAGGCAGGGGGGAGGCGTGTTTGTGTGTGGGGTGAGCCTATGGGGGCGGTGTCGGGATGGTGGTGTGTAGTAGGGTAGGGCAGAGAGGGGGAGCGGGAGGAGGTGTGGTGTTCTAGAGGTGCTGGCGTTTGTTGGGATTGGAGGTGTGCTTGCTGTTGCGGCTGTTGGAGGAGTAACTGATTGAGCTGTTGCTGTGTCTGGTGCAACTGCTGTTGTGTTAAGGGGATGTTGCTCCTACTGCTGCTGCTTGCGAGTGGTTGTTGCTGCTGCTGCTGCTGCTGCATTAGTTGTTGCTGCGTGTCATGGGGCGGTGGTTTGAACAAGGTGTCAAGTTGTGAGCCCTCACCATAATTCTGCTGCTGCTGCTGCTGCTGTTGATACAAGGGCTGCCGTTGCTGCTGTTGCGGTTGCTGCTGCAGTGGTGGAGACTGCTGTTGATACAGTGGCTGCCGTTGTTTAGGGGGGGAGGAGAAGGGGGATGGTGCGGTTGGCGAGCCGCCCTGGTACCCTGCAGCTAACAGGATCTTGCCTGCCGGGTGCTGCACATACTGCAGGTGCTCAGACACTGGGGAGCCTGCTGCTGCTCTCAATGACGTGCCGTGCTGGTGCGGGACAGATCTAACACTGATTGGTTGTGACCCCCGCCTCTGGGTCCGGGTGTTGCTCCTGTTTTCCACGACTGGCCCTGTTAGCTTTTTAAGGAAGGAGGGAGCTCCGTCCTGCAAATTATAGTTCAGCAGAGAAACCACACGACAAGTCGGTTGCGTTTTTCGCCTAGTTTTCAAAGGAGTGCACAAAAACAGAAAGAGGACCCCTGTAACCGTGCTTCTAGCCTGTAAGCACGACCTCAAAATGACACAGCATGTTAAAGTATATAGGATGTCAAGCATGATTTCGGCTTAAGCATCGCAACCACACCCAGCGATTCCCGCTCCTCTGCACGCTTTTCCTTGTCAAGAAGGCTGAAGGTTACGGCTGACACTGCTGCTCGTACCTTTTGGTCTCCCAAGTGATTATCTCGATCCCCATTGACAGGTGCGTCAGGTTTGGAAGCACTCCATGCTGCGCAAGGGTTCAGGCCCACTTTGGGGCGTGCAGCGTGTGCAGCAGCATGGCTCTCGTCGTGGACCTGAGTCATAGAGGAGAATGAAATTTCACACACAGGGAGTGAGAAGAGGGAGGCCCACTTTTTAAAGTGCAGCAAAGGCAGCAGCTTAGCTTTTGTCATGGGCAAATGTCATAGAGTGGAACGATAGCCCACACAGAGTAAAAAAAGACGAAGCCTGTGTGCAGCAGCATATTGGGACTCCCAAATACTCTATCTCGATCCCCATTGGCAAGTGCGTTAAATTTGGAGGCACTTTATGCAGCGCAAGGGTTAAGGCCCAGTTCGGGACATGCAGCGTGGGCAGCATTGTTGTGCTTATCATAAAACTCGAGTTAAATTCATCCAGCGGAGCAGAACATGCACTCGGAATGAGATGTAACCTGTGGTGCGCGTGCCTCTCATCATGAGCTTGAATCACACAGTGGAGTGAGACTCCAGCTGGAGTCTACGTACAAAAGAAAAGAGTCTGTAGGCGCTCAATCGAGTCGCATCTTGCTCTTTGTGGGAAAAGAAAAAGCGTATTTGTTGCACCTGGTTTTTAGCTCCAACCTGCACCACACAGCAAGCGATTCAGGTGAAACATCTTCACTTGTCTCCCTCCCTGAGATGCTTTGGATTGAACCTAGACCACAACTACCACTCTTCTACCACTTTGGACCAAGAACAGATAGAGATACACAACGAGGAGGCACGCTTTCTGTAGCAGAGCATAGGAGCCTGTTCATAGCATCATCCATGGATGCACGAGGCTGTAGCTAAAACCTGCAGCACAATCTGCTCTACCACTCCTCTGCTCCAAGCCCAGCAACAAACCTGGAATTGCTTGCTGATGGCTCTGGAGCGGCTGCGTTATTCCATTAAGTCATTTATTTTTGTGCCAGCTGAAGAACAGCAGTGGACGGATACCCTCACCTTGGTACCTTTCCAGAGGGGGCTAACAGAGGCCCAAATGGGCAAGTTTGCATATGCTCTTTGGCTTATACGCCCCACGATTGGCAAGCTCCAGATTTACATAATATGAATCTGTCCATATATGTAAAATTTGGAGCTTGCCAAATGTGGGGCGTGTGCTTAATTTGCTGTGGCGTGCAGGCCATTTTTTACCACAAACTCTTCATACCAAATCACCCACTGCACCAATCTGGAATATTTTCAATGGTATTAGAAAATTGCAACAAAAACAAAAGAAAACGGCTAAGTGGTTGGTATTTTATGAGTATTTGAGCCATTTCCCCATGGAAATCACCACATTAGGGTTTACATGCACCATGTGTGCTTAATCCAGTCTATCTCAGCACGCCAAGTGACCCACGTAAAACTGGGCTCATGCTCGGGTAGCTCTCAATGCCAGCTACAATTTGGTACCAAAATGGTGTCGATCGGATGAAGTGGCTGTGAGTGGCTGCCTTCTGAATGAAAAAATGCGCATTTTCAGGCATTTCCTCCGTTAGCCCCCTCCGGTACCTTTCCACTGCCGCTCAGAAATATGAAATATGTTTCCTGTACTTTCCGCTCTGCTTCACGCAGTTTGAAAGCCTTGTTCATTGTGTGCCTGCTGTTGGTGGTGCTGTCTTTGTAGCAGAGGGGTTTAAAAGAACACAGCCCTTGGCACAGGAGTAGGGTTGGCCAGAACCGTATATACACACCGTATACGACCGTATATTTGGTGCTTTCGCTGCCAAAAATGCCGTAGGTATATACACCGTACATATATGGTACATATATGGCTCTGGCCAACCCTGCACAGGTGCTACCCCATTGATCATATATAGAGCAAAGACGTAGCAACCCACCTGGCTAGGTTTGCAGCAGCAGATGCAACTGAGCACTCCCTTGGCATTATTCAGCGACTCTCTGAAGCCAGAAGTGCCTTCCCCGTCAAAGGCCTGCTTCTCTCGCTGCGAGATGATATACTCGTATGTGGTCAAGCCTTTGCTGATGAGCACAAAGTGAAAGCTGAGCAGCTCGCCCACCTGAATTTACAGTTACCAAGGAGGAAGGAGTAATCAAGGTAAGCGGGTGTAAACTTTCTCGCTGAATGATGCATTTGTGCAAGATCGTGTGTCTACTGTGAGCAAGGTAAACGCAGAGCAAGTTGCCGGCTATATCATTCTTTCAATCAAGCAGGTCTACTAATGAAAATAAGACACATGCGGCAAGCTTGCTTTTGGTATCGATTTTAGTATTGACCCTTGCTTGCTGATTGCAGAGTGAAAGAGGGCGCGGAATGATTAAGTCTGGTCGATATCAGACAGAGAAAAAAATTGTGGCTTTTAAAGTTGGGATTCAGCCCCCTGCTTTGATAGCCTGTAACTGCTCTGATCTACACATATGCATTTGTTTCAACAGCACGGGCTACCTCTAGCGAAAGAATGTGCCGGCAAACGCCAATACCTTGCCTCCAACTCACGTTCACCATTTGTTTGCTTTAGATCACTCTTTAATGGTGACCACCGAGCAACTCACAATCAACTTCATTTGTTTCCGATCAAAGTTTGACCAGCACTGCCAATTCTGCATGTCATACTCAGCCAGACATAATGAAGGTGCTCCCTTGACTTACCATTACCAGCGCAGCGACCAGCAGCACCAGGTATAAAAACAAGAACACCTGCACATGAGACAGACGGTAAATTTATTGCTCAACAACAGCACATTTGTAAGAAAAATGTAAATAAGAGTAAGCTTAACCCTAAGGGGAGCCGCCCTTAAAGCAAGTGACGGACGGCAACACACATCTAAGGAGTAACACCTCTCTGCTGCTGTACCATTTCGTAATCCTTCAGCTTACTTTTATACAGCTTTTCCTGCAGCTAAAACATTACGAAACCTCGTACCTGCCAGCCGATATAGTTCACGCTGCTCCCATAACTGTTGACCAGCTCGACACCCATCACATCCTTGGCCACAAAGCTGCGCACAACTAGCCACAGTGCCCACGTAAACTGGCACACGCAGGCGGCCATAGTGCCGGACACGAGCGCGATGAAGTACTTGTAGTTGCGCTTGCCCACGCAGTTGTTTAGCCACTTGCAGTGGTGATCAAAGCCCTCCACGCATCTGTCGCACGCCTTGCAGTGCTTACTGCTGCGCCCAACTTGTGACTGCGGATAGGAGTTGGGTGTAGGGGGAATGAAAAAGAAGGATACATTAGTGGTGCGCAAGTCGACAGTGCACATTGACGCACGTGCCATAGGACGCGTAGAGCAAGTCACGAGAATTCTTATATGTGTGTACGAAATGTCACAGCTGACAGGTTTGCAGCATTTTGTATCATTACCTGGCAATGCGGGCAGTAGCAATCCCCGGTGCCATGGCCATGTAAGCCTGGGTCTGAGGGGTCAATTAGGCTGCACAGTGGAAGGGGGAAGGTGGGTTTGTGGAACGGAGCAGACAGAACTATTGACTAATGTCAAATAAGCTTGCATGTGAATGTCAAAGTTGAGCACGCCTCTTCACCACCTGCAGAGTGCATTCAGGCCAGTCCCCAATACCACGAGCAAGGTGTATATGACGATCAACGCGACTTTTGAGCCATAGTCCTGGATGACTGGCATCTGCAGCCCGTAGCAGCATGCCACCAGGCCAGAAAAAAAAAGCCAGGACCCTAACTGGTACGGATCCAAAGGCCAATGACACCCATGCCTTCGCATTCACAATTAGATTATTTATTCTTGAATTATTTTCATTTGTGTTGAGGCGCTTACTACTTCTCCCATCCATCCATTCCATCCCATGAGCATCTCCGTGCCTGCCCTGAAGAAGAAGATAGTAGAAAAGCTCTCCCATGCAGGTATGATCACACACATATACACACACACACACACACACACACACACACACACACACACACACACACACACACACACACACACACACACACACACATACACACACACACACACACACACACACACACACGCACATACGCACACACACACACACGCTCACGCACGCGCACGCACACGCGCACACACACGCACACACACACACACACACACACACACACACACACACACACACACACACACACACACACAAGCACGCACGCACGCACGCACGCGCACGCGCACGCGCATGAGCACACACACACACATGCAAATACGCAGGCAAGCAAATAGATACACATTCACCCTTGCACATCATACATCAAACGTACAAATTACAAACTCATGAACGTGCAGACTTGACATCTGTCTCTGAACGGAAATTAAGGGACGAGCTTACGGAAGGTTTGTAGGTTCTTCTTTTGGTAATCCTCTAGGTGATCAGCCGATCCATAACCCTTGTTCTCTTGCTTTTCTGCGCTTCAGAGTATGGACAGGAATACGTGGCAAAACACACGAAAGTCATCAAAAACACTGTAAGTTCAGCACATGTTAAGGATGCAAATTTTCCTCATAATGTGCATGAACACATGAACACACACACATACAAACACTCAAAACACACACGCACACACACGTACACATACACGTACGCGCTCGTAGGAATTGTTCCATTAAATTTAGTAGCTGCTGCTTAGTAGCTGTTTAGTAGCTGCTGCTGCTGCTGCTGCTTGCTTACGTTTGCTAACCTCTGAGTCTTGGCTTGATCCAACTGCGCAGATCATGAAGTTCCTGGAGGACCAAAATGAGGGTGGAGAGGGCGAAGAAATGGAAGGTGACACGTGCAAGTCCTGGAGTGTTGGATGCTTTGCCTCTTTGAAAATGGCTCATGTGTAGGGTTGGCCAGAACTGTTTATATACACCGTGTATGACAGTATATATGGTGATCTCCCTGCCAAAAATACCGCATATAGGTACACCGTATCTCTCTCTCTCCCTCTCTCTCTCTCTCTCTCTCTCTCTCTCTCTCTCTCTCTCTCTCTCTCTATATATATATAATATATATATATATGTATGGTTCTGGTCAAACCTACTCATGTGCGTAACTCGCTTCGCATCACTGGCATGATCTGACATTTGACATTTACAATAAGGGTGAACCTACGCTTTGCTCCTGTGTGTGTAATTTACTTTGTAGAGGGGAGCGGCGAAGAGGAGAAAGAGGAGGCAGCTGGAGGGTCTAGTTTAAAAAAACGCAAGGTACGAACCCCACGCTGAGTTGTGTCTAAGGAGGAGCATGGACAGGGCTATGTGTGAGAGCAAGGGACTATAGAGCTCTCCGTGTGCGTGAGAGCACCTGCAAAGGGTCCTGTGTGTCAGAGCACTATCATTATTAAAGGATCGTGTGTGAGCAACAGAAAAGGTGTGTTTTTTGGAGCATCGGTGAAGGAGCGTTTTGTTGAGGTTGCTGTGTGTGAGAGCATGAGAGGTGTGCTCAAACGTTGCCGATGGTTATGTTATATGTGCGTATGTACAGTACCCTGCAGGTGGGTATGCACAAAAGAGCATGGAGGGGTATGGGCTTTTTGTCGGCAAGTTTAAAGATCGTAACCCTAGCTAGACCGTGCACGTTTGTGACAGGACTGGAGCACAGCGTACCCACGCGCAGGCACACACACACATACACACACAAACACACACACACACGCACACACACATACACACACAAACACACACACACGCACACACAAACAAACACACACACATACTCATAAAAACATACAAAAACATGTGCACATGCTACATAGACTGCACAGATCAAATAAAGAGAGCTTGGTTAGAACCACAAATTGAAGCAGGTACACATGTACAAACACGGACAAGCACGTTTACATGCGTGCACGCATGATCGCACGCACTCGTATGTTAGGACACGCACACAGGCTTACGCACACACACAAACGTATTCACGTCTCAATTTCAGGGCGAGGATTTGGCCATGCAGCAGGGCGGGAAGCGCTCCAGGATAGAAGGCGAGGAATACATCCTCTTGCTAGGTAGGCGATGGGGTATATGGTATATGATTCATGTTACGCACGCAAGCATCTATGGCCACAAGCATCTATGGCTACAAGCATATATGGCTACAAGCACTATGGCTACGCCCAACTGCAAGCCTGGCATGGGAGCCCGCGGGCATTGTGACGGTCCCCGCTACTACTAAACCTGGTGTGGGAGCCTGCATCCTCCTGCTAATAAAACTACACGTCCAGTAATTAATGACTCGTATGCCACCCTCGTCACTATTCTTCTTTCTTACTTCGAAACCACTGCCTATGAACAGATCGTAGCTTTTAACTGACCAGAAACAGGCAACACCGCAAACCTCATGAGAAACGTGTGTCTGTGAGATTAAGTGCAGAATGGTCGTGGTGAGCCTTGCCCCCGCTCTTGCCCTGTACCAAAAAAGCACTGAAAGGCGCTCCATGTCAAGAGTCCAGTTTCAAACAGACATTGTTGTTCAACGATCGAATACAGAGAGTACTGAGGGATTTAAGTAGGGATGCATTTGAACGGAATGTGCCTTGGCTTGCGGAAGCTGGTAGCAGCATTTAGGTGAACAAGTACCGGCATGTGCCCCCTCAGCGCCTCTATGTTGACCTTGGCCTGTAAGGGCGGATCCTGTGCCGGAAGTTCATTTGACCAGTTGAGCACTTGGAAAAGCCACACATCGTTCAGAATGGCTGCACCATTCTCTTGCACGTTACGTGGTTTCTGTTTGTGTGTGCATGTGTGTGTGTGTGTGGTGTGTGTGAGTGTAGCACCATGTGTGCGTGGTGCATTTGCTTGAGTTGTCTGGGCGATGCGAGTCCAGCCCTTGGCTCAGGCACACCCCTGCTACACAAAAAAAAAACGTGTTGCAGACCCTTTGCAGCGTTTGTCAATGGTCACTAGTACGCTGCTCAGCTCTGTAATTAAACAATGGCGCGGGGTGGTGAGATGCATGCCCACCTTGCCTGTAATAATACTCCCAAACCTTTTTCCTTCTAATGGCTAGGCGATGGCATGAAGAGGCTGATGGTGCGCAAGTTCAAGGGCAAGGTCCTGATCGACTTAAGGGAATTCTGGAAGGTACGTTTGTGTGAGTGTGTGAATGTGTGAGTGTGGGTTCCTTTGTACGTGTCTGTGTGAGTGTGTGTGAGTGTGTGAGTGTGTGTCTGTGCGTGTGTGCTAATTTGTACGTAGTGGACGGTATGTGTGTGTGTGCGTGTGTGTAGATAGGTATGTAGATTGTTGTGTGTGTGTAGATAGTTACCTGGTTTGTCGTGTGTGTATGTGTGTGTGTAGATAGGCACGTAGTTTGTCGTGTGTGTGTGCGTGTGTGTACATAGTTACCTGGTTTGTCGTGTGTGTATGTGTGTGTGTGTAGATAGGCACGTAGTTTGTGTGTGTGTGTGTGTGGGTGGGTGGATGGGCGAGGGTGTGTCGATGTCTGCACCAGTACAAAAGATTTTGTATGCAAGGGCTTTGCATTGCCTATTGCCTACGACATGGTCAAACCAGCTGTGCTTTAGCCGCACAATAGTTTTTATTTGTTTACGAATTAGAAGAGAGGAACCAAGCAACCCTGAAATTTCTACACCCCTGCAAAGTAGTGGAGCCATTCAAAAGCTGGGTGCACACGCACGCACGCAAACATGCACACATACACTGCCACAGGAAAAAAACAGTGGGGAAGAGAAGCCCGGTAAGAAGGGTATCTCTCTGCAGCGCGAGCAGTGGGCCACACTCAAAGCCGCCCTGCCCCAGCTGGCTGCCGCACAGGAGGCTGGCAACACAGACATGCCGGCCGTGGCGGTTGGGTCCATGCGCAAAGCATACGTCAGCGAGTACAAGTAGGTGTGGTGTGTGTGTTGGGGTGTGTTAATGTGGATGGTGTCTATTATGTGTAATACAGAATGCGGCCGTGGAGGTTGGGTCCATGCGCAAAGCATACGTCAGCGAGTACTAGCAGGTGTGGTGTGTGTGTGTTGGGGTGTGTTTATGTGGATGGTGTCTAATATGTGCATCACAGAATGCGGCCGTGGAGGCTGGGTCCATGCGCAAAGCATACGTCAGCTAGTACAAGTAGGTGTGGTGTGTGTGTTGGGGTGTGTTTATGTGGATGGTGTCTATTTCTTGCATCACATAATGCGGCTGTGGAGGTCAGGGTCATAAAGATGCTGTGCTGGCTGTATGCATACGTTTGTGTATACAACAGTACGTGCATATTCATGTATGTGTGTATGTAAGTGTAATACTATGTATGAGTGTGTATGTAAATGTAATACAATGTTTGAGTGTGTGTATATGTAATACTATGTATGAGTGTGTATGTATAAGCTATACTATGTATGAGTGTGTGTGTATATGTAATACTATGTATGAGTGTGTATGTATATGCTATACTATGAGTGTATATACGTGTGTGTATGTGTGTTTAAGGCAACACAAGCAAACGGCAGCGCTCGACCACTTGTACTTAATCTCATCTGCCCTATTTGGTCATGATTAGCCTGCACAACCCCTCTTTTAAACTCCCAGATCTGTGGGCGCACATGATTGTTGATTCCATGTTTTACATTTCCACCCAAACCTTATCTGCTGCACCCTTCCATGATCATGATCAGCCTCCTGCACACACACACACACTCAACACCTCACACCTATTTTCCTTTTTTGCTGTCAAATCTTTTGGCGAGCATGATTATCATTTTCCACATTCCCTTCCTAATCTCATCCACTCCATCCTATAGTGCCGTAACAAACCGACACATGCGGCCAAACCTCAGGGGTCCTCCTCCTCCATACCGACGCAGGGGTACAGTGGGCATGCATGTGCGTGAGTTCTACACTGCTGCAGGAGGCGAGGAGAAGCCTGGCTCCAAGGGCATCAATCTCAACCCAGAAGCCGTGGCAACATTGCGGGAGCATGTGCAGGTCCATTCTCCCTTCCGTTCTCTTCTCCTTTTTGTGCATGTGTTGTAATCCACGTGTGCCTTTGAGTGTGTATGTGTGAAAGAGAGGAGTGTGTTGTGTGTGTACAGTTGCGTGTTGTACGTGTGGGATCCTGGGTGTATGTCCTCATTTGCTATGCTTGTGCGTGTGCGTGCGTGTGTGCGTGCGTGTGTGTGTGCGTGTGTGTGTGTTTGTGTGTGTGTGTGTGCGTGCGTGTGTGCGTGCGTGTGTGTGTGTGCGTGTGTGTGCGTGCGTGCAAAAAATTATGGACACAGAGGGTGGACGTGCTCCAGCTGTTAAAATTTTTTCATACGTGTTGTTTGTGTACAGGAAGTTCATGCGTATTGTTTGTGTACAGGAAGTGGATGCGTGTTGTTTGTGTACAGGAAGTGGATGCTCATGTAGAGAAGCTGGGTGGACCGGCACCAACAACAGCACCGGCACCGGCACTAACATCAGCACCAGCACCAGCATCGGCAGCACCAGCAGCAGAAGGAGGAGCAGGCCCATCCACAACTGCAGCAGCAGCTGATGGTGGAGGTGCAAGCACGAGCGCAGGAACTGTAACTGCAGGTGTTTGGGGTTCAGGGGCTTGTGTGTGTGTGTATGATTGTGTGTGTGTATTCATGTGTGTAATTATGTGTGTGTTTTGGTTGGTTTTTATAGTGGTGCAAGCACGAGTGTAGCACTGCACCTGCGAATGTTTGGGGTTCTGGGGCTTGTATGTGTGTATGTGTTTTGAGTTAGAGAGTGGTGAAAGTAGGAGCGTGGGCACTGGAATTGTGCCTTTAAGTATAGTGGATAAGGTGTAAGTGTTGTGTATGTTGTGTTTCTCTTTATGTTTGACAGGTATGCGAGCAAGAGCGTGTTAGAGGTATTGAACCAGCATGCGTGTGTGTGTGTGTGTGTGTGTGTGTGGTGCATGTGTGTATACTTGCATATTTGCTTTGGTTTGTATGTCTAGACATGTTGAATCTGTTTGTGCAGATGTCAAGGCACAATGCCAAAAGTGTGGCAGACCGCACTGTAGTCCCTCAACCACAAATGCTTTGGTCTGCTTTATGTTGTCCAACACAAGCCAGCACCACGTTCCTTATTTCTTAGTCCTCGGGGCTTTCCTGTAAGCAGAACTCCTTGCGCACAAGCAAGCCCAGGCTTTGCCTGCAATACTAGCATAACCCTCCTTTAAAGCCTCCTTCCCGTTGAAACTTAACTTTATTTCCCGCTTTGCCGGTTGATCCAGGCACGTGCGAGTGTGGGTTCCCCTACAACATGCACTCCTCTGGGCTGTTTCGGTACCATATTGTTTTGCATCCAGGCTCTGACTTCTAGCGATTCCGGCACCTTCCTTCTTCCTACCTTTCACCAAGTGACACTGCGAATCCGCCTGTGCTTCCATTCTACACACACCTGGGCACAGACAGATGGGTTGCTCTATTACATACACATGAATGTCTTTGGCGACACCTTTCCACGTTAGTCATTTTAGGATTAGCATGCACGGACAGGAAGCGTGGATTTTACACCACATGTGCGTTCCTTCCATCTGTTTCGTTTTCATTACTGCTTTGCATCCAGGCACAGGCAAGCCAGGGGAGGTGGAGCTCGGAGGGGAGCGACGGTGCACGGTCTCCGATTTCAAGGGCAAACGGATGGTGGACCTGCGCGAATGGTACCGCAAGGTGAGCATTGAACGTAGTTGTGAGTGCGTGCGTGCGCGTGTGTACGTGTGTGTTTGGGGGGGGGGGTGGGGTGGGGTGGGGTGTAAGAGGAAAGTGGAAAGTGGAACAGAGGCAGGGTTGCTGCAAATTTATGCGTAGGAATTGTATAGCTCCTTGCAGTAGGAGCTCATGAGAACGAAACAATCAGGGCGATGTAGGTTGTCCAAGGCAGTGGAAGCACTCGTGAAGGCGCAGCTCCACATTGTGGTTAAATCATATAGTTATATAACCTAAATGCTTCTATGTGCTCGTAGGGGGGGGGGGGTCTTCACAAGATGCACACGCTCTTTTTTTTTTATGTCGAAAAAGCAAGTTTGCACATGGTGCCAGCAACCTGAATCCCAGGCCTCCTGGCACAGTTTCATTTCATTGCAAAATTTCTGGTCTCCTGGCAGAGTCACTTGATTAAAGTTTGCTTGCACGGCGCATACATGTTTTCTTTTTTGCCTTGTAAGCGTGTAAGCGTGTGACATCAGACATTAGCTGTGGGTGTGTTCGGCTGGAAGCGCGCCCCCTACTGCCAATCTTTATCTTTCACTATGCTGCATCTAAATCTGTGTTTGTGCTGTGTGTGCCTTCGCTTGAGCAGTCTCTGTGCTGCTAAAACCGGGGCGAGCCACACGTGGCATTTTGGCCTAGAAGCATCAATGAACATGCGTACGATGGTGAATGACTCAGATAGTGCGATGCTGTACTGAAAAGTCGACACAGTGCACACGCCTGAAAATGTATTTTACATAAATGAACGGAACGTTAAAGCTCCTTTTGCTGCTGTCTCACATATACACGAACACACACATATACACATACACACACAACACACAAATGCACTTGCACGCTGCAGGATGGTGAGCTCAAGCCGGGAAAGAAGGGCATCTCAATCCAACCTGGAGATTGGCAGACCATCTGTGCAGCAGCTGGGGACATCGACAAGGCTGTGGTAAGGGTGGTCGTGTCTTATATGGTGTTATTGTGGATAAACTAAGATTGTGAAATGATGCACGTGAGCAGTGGGTTCACCCTCTACCTACAAGCCAAAGAGAATGTTCTCTATTAGCCTGTTTTGCGTAGCGAATGGGACGCTTGGTAACGTATCTGTTTAAGGTGTTGACAGTCCTGCAGCAGAGCTGTGTGTGAACAAATTTGGCAGGGGGAAACAGACAGAAATTCCTGAGGTGATACACAACTGCCATAGATCGGGGGTTGCAATTGATTTCTTACCATTAATTTGTTCCTCGTTTTTTGGTTCTGCTGTTCTTTCCTTCATCGTCTTGGGTTAAAAGCTTGAAAAAACTGCGCTGCCAGTAAAAACTATAAATTTAATCAAGGACTTGGTTAGTGTGGGTACTCACTTGCAGTGATTTTCACTGCATGCGTAGACTTTCTATTTTCCTGTTTGAGATCTCATTTGCAGTCTTTTCCTTACTGTATGTTGCTTTGCTACAGCGTGGTTGCTTTTACTTTTGTCTTTGCTTTGTTTGGCTATCTGGCTAAATGAGAACACGACCTGCTACACACACTTTCACAGGAAAAGCAGGACGTGGCCTACAAATTGCCACTGGGCGGAAAGTGAGTGCCGGATGTAGCAGCAGAGCCTGAGAAGCTGCGTACACGTACACACACACACACATATGTCCAATACTGTATAGAAAGTGAGCCTAAAATTGTGTCTCAGGTCTTAGTTATGTTTCAAAAAGGAAACAAAAGGTCATGGGTCCCCGACAGCTGCTCTCACGCTGCAGTGTCGGGAAGCTTCTTGCTTGCAATATAGTATGTGCTGCTGCTGCAGCTGCTGCTGCTGCTGCTGCCGTTGCTGCTGCTGCTGCAGGCAAAAATGATGCCTGAGCCTGTTCCTAAAGAAGATGCTGCTGTTGTTGCTGCTACTACTGTAGGAAAAAAGCGTCACTCAGCCTATTCAAGAACAAGGTGTACGTTGCTATTCGAGAATTCTATGAAAAGGACAGCCAAGAGCTCCCAGGGCAGAAGGGGCTGAACATGACTGTGGAGCAGTGGCAAAAGCTGAAGGTGGGCATGCCAAACGTCACAGCGGCGCTGTAGGCACGCGGCAAAATTCTCAATTCTGGAAGACAGCTGGGATCTAACCTTCAGCCTACTGATGGCCTCTGCTTTGTTTGCTTGCGATTCCTGGGCTAGCCTGACTTCAGGATATGTCTTTGGACGCCTTTAGATACTCACAATGCAGGGCTGCTCAATGGTTGGGAAATCATGTAAACTAGTAGGTGCGCTGAGTCTTATACTTTGCAGTGACAGTAATTTGTCCTGACATCATGTATCTTTGTATTGCGCTGTTCTGTTGCTTGCAGAAACGAATTCCTGCAATATTGGTTGTGCGTGTATTCCTTGGATATGTTTTTCTTGGAGGCACGCGCTCCATGTAATTGTACAACATCTTCCAACGAAAAGCTTGCCACACCTCGCTTGGCTGGCAGCATTGTCTTCAAGCTTGCTACCAGCTCGCAACAAAAGCATCTTGATTTTTTAACGTTGTCAGATGACTTGATGCCGTTGCGTGGAAGGCAAATTTACCCCCAGATTGATCCAGTTGCAGAATAACGCATGTTATACGTAAAATGAATAACCAGCTTTCAGCATTAGTGACATTATCAGATCACGACTAAATGTTCTGAGCTCTAGCCCTTTTGAGAGCCAACAACAACCACAAGCACTAGCTCCAATCCTAAAACTTGTGTCCCCACATAAAACCGATTCAACAACACCTTTAATCATGTCTGCTCTGCAAAATCTCTGTCTAGTGTCCAAGCGGCCGCTCATGCTCAAATGGGCCACTGTGGCAGTATGGTGCCAGTATACAGCACCGCTTTGCATTGTTATTTGGCATCATTCCAACCGTGGCACAGTACACAGCATTGCTACGGATTGTTTGGCATCGTTCCAGCCGTGGCACAGACCCATAAAGACGGATCGTGAAGCATAGACCAGTGCAAAGTCGCTCACTCCAGCTAACTGAATGCAACATGTAGCCAAATAGCACCTCCTCTCCTACCAGTACTGGGCCACATACAGCTCCAGGACCTTCGACACTCAAAAATGTCCATGCAGGCATAGGCAATATCTCAGTGCTAATTCACAAGAGCATCACTTGAGTTCAACAACCACAGCACGTTTCAACCAACTTACGTCCAAGATCTCTCGAGGTCTATCTCTTTATCTGCAATTCCCGGAAAGTCCGAGGTCCTAATTCGTGAGCGTGTGGACGTGATACTCACACAAGCGAGCAAGCACACATACGCACGTACATATAAGAGCACCATCTAGTGCTGGGTCACCGACTCCAGGACCTTGAAGTACTCTGGAAAGGTCTTTCGAGTGCAACCAGGGTCATTGATGGTAACAGGCACAGGGCCACAGGCAGCCAGAGAAAAGGCCATGGCCATGCGGTGGTCGTCGTAGGTGTCGATGTCCGTGGTTGACATCTGTGCGTGCGTTTGCGAGAGGATGATGTGTTTGTGCACGTGTTGTGTATTGCGTGTTGTGTATGTACAGTGCAGCGGGATAAAGGCGTAGCCATGCAGTGGTCACTTCCTACCTTTGACGATGACTGAAATTGCCGTATGCAGGTATTATGCAACCATGTGCGTTTTTGCGCAAATGTCTGCTACGCCCACCTTTACGTGCACATTTAAAATCGTCATGCAATCTGATCCCTGTCCTCAACCTCTCACCCTCTCCCCACCCACCAAGGCAGCCATTTCCAATCACACCCAATCAAGCTAACGCCACACCCATACGCACACCCACTCAAACCAACGCAACATCCACACTTGCACCTCATGAGCCCACGCCACACTTGCACTTACCCACTCATACCCTCTCAAGCGAATGCCACATCCACACTCACACCGACAATCATAAACACTTAAGCCAACGCCACATCCGCACTCACACCCTCTCAAGCAAATGCCACATCCACACTCACACCCACTAAAGCTAGCGACACACCCACAATCTTAAACACTTACGCCAACGCCACATTCGCACCCACATCCACCCAAGCTGACGCCACTCACACACACACACACACACACACCTGCTTGGGAGGAGTGATGACACAGTAGTCCCGTCCCTCCTCTACTGTGGCACCCAACTTGCGAGTCTCGTTCACAATGGCCACCATGCGCTCTGTTTCCTTCACCCGCCAGTTGTACACGTTGCGAATGGTGGTTGGCCTGTGAAGGTGTTTTGTGTGTGTATGTGTGTGCGTGTGTGTGTGTGCGTGTGTGCGCGCGTGCAGGTGTTTACGTGTGGACTTGTGTGTGGGCATATGGTGTGTGCATGTGTGCATACGTGTGTGTCTCGTGCAACAATAAGTAACTTGCCCACTACTTATTCACCAGACCAATTCAGCGGCAACACCACACACTACACGGTGGCAGAAAGTAATGCCATACAGTTGTACAGCAGCAAGCTTGACCATGAAGCACCCACCCACCCTTCAGCAAAGAGGGCGGCCACAGCAAGGGTCATGGCAGCGTCAGGGATGTCATTGCAGTCGTGGTCTACACCCTGCACAAGTGTGGGCGCGTGTGTGTGAGCGCGCATGTGTGTATGTGTATTTGCATGCAATCGTGCGGGCGTGCGTGTGCGTGTATGTGTGTGCGAGTGCACATGTGCACATGTGTGTGTATGTAGGTATGTGAGTGTGTGTGTATGCGCGTGTGTGTGTGTGTGAGAGGGGGAGTGGAAGGGGGGAATGCATTTCCAGAAATCACGTGAGAATTCATGTTTGAAATGAGCAAAGAGTTCTAAGGTTATAAAGTTTTGATGACAAGTTAACCTGCATTGCACACACATGTACACAACCACTCACACACCCACACACCCACACCCACACCCACACGCCCACACAGACACAAACCTGCAGGGGTTTTCCAAATGCAGAGGGGCCTGTGATTTTGATGGAGTACGGTGACCACTCCACTTTGGCCCCCATGAGGCCCATGACCTGCAGGCAAGAGGAGGAGGCATGTTTGTGATCTGACACAGCTCAAGCTGCATTTGCCGCTGGTTATACACAAGCAGTGCGTTTGGATCACCTGTGGATACCCTGTGGATACAGTCTGTAGCTTGATCATACACTCTGTACTTCAATCATACATTATGTATTATGTACCTTCTGTACATTGACCACCTGTGGATTCCCTGTGGCTACATTCTGTAGCTTGTGCAAAGGCCTTACCCACTAATGTGTACCCATATAGTGGCTCCTTTTCCTTAATTACTGCGGGGGTGGTTTTTCACTGCCAGCGTAAGTTTTCCTTTTCTTACTCACATAGGCTTTCACAGGGTCAGGCTCTTAAGTAGCCCAGCCTTGACAAACAAGCAAAAGTTGTTCAGATCACAATGTCCTCCCCCATGTGCAAACACAGACCCTCAGCCCACCTGAACAAACCTGAACAAATACCAGATGCTTTAGGAATGCTACACCCACTCCCAAACCCAAACACCACCTTCCTGTTCACATGGCCCCCCTAACCACCCACCTCGGCAAAGCGCACATCTCCTTGCACAGAGGCAGACCCACAGCCCTCCACGACCACGGTCCCTCCTGTAATGGTAGCCCCTGCTAAGAAGTAGGAGGCAGAGGAGGCGTCGCCCTCCACAAAGGCCTCTCCAGAGGTCTTGTAGGTCTGGTTAGGGGGTATCTGTATGTGTGTATATTCGTGTGTATGTGTGTTTGTGTAGTGTGTATATTCGTGAGTATAACTGTGTGCATATTCGCGAGTTATTCGTGTGTATATTTTCGTGTACATTAGTGTGTACATTCGTGTGTATTTGTGTTTGTGTGGTGTGTGCCTGCGAATTTGTGTGTGTGTGTTGTGTGTGTACGTCTTTTGCTTTAAATACAGGATTACAATGCTGACACAGAGGTTTTGTAGGTCTTTAAAAAGGAACCCAGTGTGCACAGGCACCAGATGTTTGGCCAACCATTTTTGGCCAACCCTGAGCATTGGCCTCTGTTTCTTGTGTGTTTTGTGTGTGTGTATGTGTGTGTGTGCGCGTGTGTCTGTGTGTTTGTTGTGTGTGCGTCGCTCACCCTCATGTGTTGGAGCCCGTTCAGCCTCTCTACAGTGTTGTGTGTGAGTGTGTGCATTTGTGTGTCGCTCACCTTCATGTGTTGGAGCCCGTTCAGCCTCTCTACGGTGTTTTGTGTGTGTGTGTGTGCGCGTGTGTGTGTGCGTGTGTGTGCGTGTGTGTGTCGCTCACCCTCATGTGTTGGAGCCCGTTCAGCCTCTCTACGGTCACCCCAAAACGCTCCATGATTTTGACAGTCATGTCCACGTACGGCTGGCTGACCTGCACAAAAGGAAATAGGTAGCTAGTTGAATTTTGGCTTTTCCAACAGGCCACAGCTACAGGCTGACTGTTTTCACACCCATGGGCTTCTTACCGTACAACTAGTTCAGAAGTTTACCACGCTTGTGTCGAGAAGGATCACAAATCACAAGTCAGCATACCTTCCAGATCACCTCCAGATCACCTGTATGCTGATGATAGTGCTGCTGTACAGAAAGACACCAATCTGTGAGCTTGGCGTTTCAAGCATCAGCGTAGCTCTAGAAGCAACCCACTTGATCATTACGAAAGCTAATACAAAAACTATGCTGATCTTGAGCCAATGGGTGCCTTGTTGGATGGTTTGATTAGCGCTCTGAGACCTGGGCAGAAGGCTTGACCCACACTAACCAGCTCACACCTACCAGCTCGTCCGTGATGATGATCTCAATGCCCTCGGTGCCCTTGGACAAGGGAGCAGCCATCAGCAAGGCCGTAAGGTACTGGCTGCTCACGCTGCCCTTCAGTTGCACCTGCGAGTGTGTTGTTTTGGGTGCTTGTGTTTTGAGTGTGCGCTCATGCTCAAAGGGAAGCAATTGGCAGGGCTGTGAGGTACTGGCTGCTCACGATGCGCAAGCGGTTGCAGCAGTCATGGCTCGTGTGCGCACATGTGTGCACATTCGTGTGCGTCTGTGTGTGTTGGGGGGGGGGGAGAGTGCGTGGGTGCATGTGTGTATGCATGTGTTCAAGAAGTGCAGAGCACTACTACAAGGAATGTGGCGTATGGGCTATATCCATGCTGCCTTGTGCCACTCGGCAGAACTAAGACTTGCGCAGAAATGTACCGCCATTCTATTTCCACCTCATCTCCAGCTACTCTCACCTTCCCAGATGGCAAGCCCTGTGCATTGATCTCCACTGGAGGGCAGCCGGTGCCCATGGGGCATTTTGCATCCACACCCAGCTGCACCAAGCCATCCACCAGATCTTGAATGGGCCGCTCACGCATGCGCGCGGTGCCGTCCAGAACAAACCTACACGTGTGTATGTGTGTGTGGGTGTGGGTGTGTGTTTCAGGGAGTTCAGTTTCAAATGAGGCGCTCACGTGTGTGTGCTGTGCCGTCCAGAACACAAATTTACATGCGTGTGTGTGTAGGTGTGTGTGGGGGTGGGTGGGTGCGTGTGTGTGTGTTTCAGGGACTTGAGTCTCAAATGGGGCGCTCACGCGTGCACGCGGTGCCGTCCAGAACAAACCTAAGTGTGGGAATCGCACGATTGCGTGCACACATGTGCATGTGTGTTTCAGGGGAGCTGAGTACTTGCTGAGTGTTTCTGTGTTTCAATGTTTCTGTGTTTCTGTATTTCAGGGGAGCTGAGTACTTGTACCTGTTGTACATCTGTGCAAGCTCACATCTCGGGCAATCGATTTACTAGTTGGTGTATGCACATACACAAGCATGTGCTCAATCAATGGTAAAACACATGTCCTCATCAATGAGTGCGCAGCACCATGTCCATCTCTCCATATTGTTCCTCTCTAACCGCCATGCCTTGCAGCCTTGCAGTAAGGAACAGGAGTAGGCTGTTTTATTCACAGCGCATGCCTCCTTTTGACCCACACGTTGTCATCACGCTTCTCAACATTCTCATCACTTTTAAGGGCAACCAGATCTGATGATTTTATTTTACGTGTGAAGTGTGAAGTGTGAAGCATTCATGCATATTTGTGTGTGAAGCATTCACACATATGCATATTTGCAGGAAGGTCCCAAATACATCCCCCAAAAAAATCACAATTAAAGGGGCAGACCCGCCCAACTCACTTTCCTCGGCCCGCAGCCGCCACGGCAGCAGTCAGTGGCCGCATGGCTGTGCCTGCATTTCCTAGGAACAGCTCACCCCCTGACGCAGGGAATTGGCCACCACAGCCCTGCAAAGTGTGTGTGTTTGTTTGAGCATGTGTGCATCTACATGCATCGATTCACATTTATTTCTAGGAGCAGAGGAGCAGCCTCTCAAAGCTAGGGTAGTGGCTTTCTTCCACATTGATGGTAAATACCAAATACCAACTTACTTACCAAGCACGCACACACACACACACACACACACACACACACACATGCACACTACTTTCATCCACTCATTACTCACGCACTTACCTTGACCACCATTTCTCCCTTATCCCAGTGCTCCTCAAGCTCAATGCCCAGGCCCTTGAGGGCTCCCACCATGTACCGAATGTCGTCACTGTCCTGAAAGCACAATCATTGAGTATAGTATCCGAGTGTTCAATACTTATAGATTGAGGTCATATGCACTGTCAACGAAAACATTGTGTCACACGTTGTGTAGTGTATGTGTGTGTGTTTGTTTGTTTGTTGGATCTTTAAGTAGCCCATGCTCAATATATGTACAAAGTGTGCCTGCATGGTTTCTCCATTTTCTTTTCCAAAGGTCCAAGACTAGCAAGTAAGCCTTTAATACACACACACTCTCTCTCTCACACAAACACACACACTCATACACACTCGCTCACACACGCTCGCTCATGTGCACACACACACACACACACACACACACACACACACACACACACGCAAACGCACGCACCAGCAGGTTCTTCACAACTGTGGTGCCCTCAGCAAGGGCAGCTAGGAGGAGGACCCGGTTGGATATAGACTTTGATCCCGGCAGGCGTACGGTGCCTGAAATTTTCTTAATTGGCTGCAGGACTAGCTGTTCAGTAGCTGCAAGGAGCGTGTGCACGTGTATGTGAGCGTAAATTTCGTTTGGTTGTGCGTGTATGAATGTGCCTTTGTGTGATGTGCATGTATGTGTATGTGTGTGTGTGTGTGTGTGTGTGTGTGTGTGTGTGTGTGCATGTGCGTGCACGCGCATGTGTGCACAGTCGTGCATGCGTACAAAGTCGTGGTTGCGCATGTTTGCCATGCTTGTGTGTGTTGCGGCAGACAGAGGTGAGTTTGCACATAATAGCACGCAAAGTTTGAACACGTAAAACCCCGCACAGTCAGCAGGTCCTCACCGTCATGGGCCGCCAAGCCAGCAGAGCAGGTTGCGGGCTGCCTGCGTTTGCTGGTGGTCCTAGTCACTCTCACTACAGGGGCAGCTAGCTGGTGAGCAGCAATGAAGGACTTGCTGCTAGGCTGTAGGCCAGCACAGGGGCGCAGGGCGGGGGACACATGTGCATAGGCCCCAGCTGCCTGTGTGCGCACCACGCCCCCTTGCCTTGCAGCCAGCATTTTTATATAATGATTTAAGTGCAGGCGCTTAAATTCACTTGTGAGACTCAGCTTGCACTGGATTTTATTTTTATTGATAGATTGTTTCACAGTATAATGACAGTAATGTTTGCTGGTCACAGCCCCTGTCAGTAACCCTAGCAGAATGCCCAACTTCAAGTCGTTCAAGGAGAATGACTGGGTCAAGCTCAGCCGGCCCACAGCACTGCGCATGGCCCTCCTTAAGTGAGTAGATAGGTTATGGATCACGCGCATGCACACACACACACACACACACACACACAAACACACACACACACACACACACACACGCACACACACACACACACGAGCGCACACACACACACAAACACACACACACACACACACACACACACACTCACGCGCGCACGCACGCACACACACACACACACAAACACACACACACAAACACACACATATACACATGCACGCACATTTACACACACATACAAATGCACACGTACATACATACACCCTATCCCTCAAATAGTGTGGTCGCTCCTTCTTTCCTTCACACCTTCCTGTGCCAAATGTTCTCAGGACCATGGTCACCCAGTTATTACAACACGAGCGCATCTGCACGACGCTGCCCAAGGCGCAGGCCCTGCAGCGTTTTGCAGACCGCGTCATCACCCTAGGGAAAAGGGTGAGAGGAAGTCGTGGACTTGTGTACAGCCTTGCTCGTAACTAGAGGAGATAGGGCAGATGAAGCAGCAGCAAAGCATAGAGCGCATAAGTTCAATCATAGTAAAGGGGGCAGATGAAGCAGCAGCACAGCGCAGGTGGTCAAACGAGTGTTCAACGCTTCAAGTGTAATGGAGGTCGCACTGTAAACCAAATTTGAGGAGGGCACACTACATACATGCTGACCTCTTTGAGAAGGGCACTCACACTTTTACACGTGCAAACCAAAACATCCACTCTGTAAGGAACCTCAAAATATCTCAGCTCTACTCTCTTTGCGCAACGTACTCGTATAAGGGACAGTAGTCGTAATTAGGGTTTGCAGTTTATTTGCTGCTTTGGCTCTAGAATGCAGAAGTGAGAAATGATAAAAGAGAGCTGATTGCTGCCATGCCGGATCTGCAGATCGATGAAGCAATGTGGTACCTCTTTACCTGTAGTGCGATAAACACAGCATTACCTGGTACGAGTCATGTATGACATATATACCAGAATGTTCAGTCCATGAAGAACTGCAAGGCATAAATGAGCGCAGGCGTCTTGTTTTAGTAATTTTCTTGTGTTCTCCAGCTTCAAGGCAAGTGTTACAAGTCACGACCAAATGCAACCTTTCCAATAATTTGGCAGGACACCATCCAATTTGACGATATCATACGTGTGTTTATAGCAATCTTGGCTAACCTAATGCACTGTACTGTGCTACACACTTTCAACAGTAATGCACAGATCACAATTGTTGGCCTTCAAACATAATTTATACTTCCTGCACTGAAAATTTGCGTAGCAACCATTGCGCAGCGTGCACCCTTAAAGCAATATATATTTCTGAACCAAACCACTAACGCAACATATTTTCTGATCCAAACCAAAAACGTCCTCCCTTCATTTTTTCCACACACCTGTTCGAGGCACTAAGTATTGCCCGCGCATGCAAAGAAAAACCTTGCTATCAATATTATAACGTTTGGAGGGAGAAGGGGTGGGCTCTTCATTATCGGTCCTTCTGAAGCAAGAAGGGCTAGCAAAGGTGAATATAGTGACTGTTCCCTTAAACAGACTCTCCCTCTTCTCATAACCTTCTTGCAGGGCACACCTCAAGCCTACCACCAGGCCCAGGGTATCGTGCGCACTGACAGAGAACTGCACAAGCTGTTGACCACGATGGCTTTGCGTTACAAGGACAGGGAAGGAGGATACACACGGGTCATTAAGGCAGGCTTCAGACAACCGGATGCCGCCCCTATTGCATATATAGAGTGAGTGTGCAATCTGATGTTCCTTAGTGTTCAAACTGTTGAAAGGGACTGCATAGTCATCTTTTCTCTCGCGAACAAGCTGTATTATTTGGACACGGAAGGCTACCCATACGTAATAATTAGAGTGCATTTAGAGGGTGGTGAGTGTGCGTGAAGGGATTGTCATATTCTCCAGTCAGTGGCAGACGGTTGCTTGCTTGATAAGGCGCTTGCGCCGTACATTGAGGATCTGTCACCTAATAGTGTGACTTGTTATACAAATTGTGATGCAGATGCAAGCCAACGTGAATTTTTATGGGGAAACCTGTTGCTTTAAAGGAAATTGTTGTCTGGCTGACCACTGTGAACATGTTCTGTGCTGGGATGAAAACAGGTAGACTATAAAAAAGCGAATAGGCCAGAGTTGCACCCACAGCCATCTACGATTTACGAGACTGGCCATCGTCTGCTTGCGCTTGCAGGTTTGTGGATCGAGCGGGGGAGTTCAGGCCTGCGTCGCCGCCTCAACACGCTGGCCCTTTGCTACCTTGGACTGTGCAGGCCTACTTAAAACAGCAACAGTTACCAACAGTCACCACACTCCCCCTGACTGATCCCTAGAATTGAGGGTCTGCTTTGCGATGATAGTTTGTTGTGATAGCGCAGCGGAAGCTAAAATGTGAGCACATCGTCAGTACGATCCTGGCACTTCAAATCTCAGCTTCCGCTGCGCCATCACAACGAACTTTGCGATGGCGTTTGGGGTGTCAAACTGGCCCGTCCCTCCACCACTCGCCGAGATTTTTGGTGCATTGTGTAGCTTAGAAGAAATCATGACATCCTGCGTCGAGCGCGGGGCAAACCGTGGACTGGGCACGGAGACATTGGCCGGGAAAGATGGCATCAATTTCTGGCTTCTCTAAAATGAGGTTTATAGAGGTTTTACAGGCCCAGATGAAGCACCCTTGGCCAGAACACATCAGCTTTATTTATAATAGTCCCTTTGCTAGGCCAGTATCAGAAATTCCCATTTTTAGGTAAGGTTACTTCGCTATTATCCCCATTTCTGCTCCTCGATTTTGGCCGGGGGTTCAACAGACGAGAAACCGAACGCGTTTTGCGGCCCTGATAGACCATCCCTTCAAACAAAGATGTGCACACTCATAGATACTAGTTTAGTGCATATATACGCCAAGTTTCAGGGCGTACGGTGCAGTGTCTGAGCCGCAGTGACATCGCACAGGCTTGAGGTCACATTTTGCTGCCAACTTCGGGTCGGTCAGGGGAGTGTGAACAGTCACCAACTAAAATTTGAAAATTCAGATCACGCCACCACCCAGGACGATCAATAACTATGATGAAATAAATAAATTGATTTTTTTTCGTAGCCTAATCGTAATCTTGCGACAAATCGAAAGCGATTTCCCCCAATTTCTTAGTATAACAATATGGCTGAGAGTGCGCTCAGCGTGTCTTTCAATCAAGACTACGGGTGCTTTGCCTGTGGTACGAGCAATGGGTTCAGGGTCTACAACTGTGACCCTTTCAAAGAGACTGTGAGTGTTTCAAAGAGTGGTGTATGCGCATACAGTATGGTCACACACACACACACACACACACACACACACACACACACACACACACACACACACACACACACACACACACACACACACACACACACACACACACGCACACACACACACACACTCACTCACACACACACACACATACGCACACACACGCACGCACACACACACACACACACATACGCACACACA
>Ga0307968_1000587_pt1 | contig 26653 bp, 35 predicted proteins | sample OrgLakmetagen650_FD_201834 | JGI IMG/M metagenome (GOLD analysis project Ga0307968, IMG submission 201834) | Saline water microbial communities from Organic Lake, Antarctica - #650 | ecosystem: Environmental > Aquatic > Non-marine Saline and Alkaline > Saline | place: Antarctica: Organic Lake...
TTTGGACAAACATGTGTTGAGGAATTTCAGCAGGTTCAGATTGCGTGCACACCATTTGAGAGTGGAGTCTTGCAAATGGCATGGTGGTTCTAGCATTTGTGATAAATGTGAGTGTGGAGAAGTTCACAGCATGTGCTTTTCTTTTGCAGCAGTTCACAGCAAGTGTGCTGAAGTGTGCGAGCTGCGCATGAGATACAGAGACCTGTTTGAAGGATGTTTAAGACTCTGCGTGCGTTTGCTCCTTCGAGCTCTGAATTTATTCCTTTTTTGGCTTGTCACAGTATCACTGATTTTAAGATCAATGCCTTCCTGAATCAAGACTCATACAGACTCCTCAAGTTTGTGTCAGATTTAGTTTCATTTTTCGACACTGGTTGATTTTGTTTCACCAGCCAATTGCCATCAGCCAAAGTCTCGGGCTGTAGGCCGCCATCCTTGTAACCCCTAAACTCTGTTGAATGCCTTATTTATACCAAACTATGTCATATAGTTGAATATAGCAACACTATGGTGTCCCACCATCACATTCTTGCTACCTTACCTTAATTTCTCACTCCAATTCTTTATACATAAACTGATCTTTTTTTAATGAGCAGGCTAGTAATCGCACGCTTTGACCGAAGGCTTTTTCTTGTAAACCTTGTAAACCTGACATCGCATTCTTGCTCTGTGGAACTAGGTTACAAAGCTAACAACTAGACGCGAGGCCAACAAATTCTTCAATATCGGCTTGTTATTAATAATATACAGAACATGCAAATCATGCACCTATACAGCAACTTTATTGCTGCCCGTCAGTGCTCAAAATTGGAAAGAAAAAAGGCAAGGGGTGCTGGACTGTCCTCCTGCTCACCTGCTCACGGAGGCACTACATTTATGATGTACACGGGTCCGTTGCATGTGGTTATAACACTGACATGATCAACGCACTCCTCTCTCAAAACACGCACAGCAACCAAGAAGCACAAGACACTCTCTCAAAACACCCTCATCCGCACTCCACTCCACATGCAGTATTACTTCCTGGTCCAAAAACGGGTACGAGGCAGTTACAACCCGCACAGGGACACATGCTACTGCAGAGGGCATGAGCACGCCCCTCTTTGTATACAACCCTACTGTGGTGTAGTGGTGCACAGGGACGAGGGGACCCACCGAACCACAATTACCACAGCAGACTAACATTGCACCTCGTGTGCAGGTGCACAAGCTTCTGCATTCCAACGGGTCCGACAAGCTTCAATCACACAGGCAGCCACACTAACTGGTGGGCATATATTTGCCCAGCATCAGAGGCACCCATACACAGGCAGCTGCTGAGCAAACAGCCTCTAGCCACAAATCTAGGCCACCAACTCCTTCTGGCCCTCCTTCACGGCAGTGCGCAGGGCATTGGCGCGGACGAGGCTACCCACGGTGCGCACAAGCAGCTTAATGTCGTCGATGGGGTTTCCGGGCACGACGGTCTGCGCACACGCAAACCGCGCACGAAAAAAGGTTGGTCATGTTGAACGAAATGGTCGACTTTCAAAACCCAAGTCCTGGTCAAATGCTGAGTGAATGAGTTCATTGTGAGCTGCAATGAAGGAGTCGTACAGGGATAGAGAGAGAGGTAAAACGCCTTTTGCCTTGGTCTGACATATCTTCATCAAACCCATCACCCCCCAAACAAAATGAAGGCAGCTGTCAAAGGTTTTCATCTGCCCAAGATGTTTGCGTACAGTAAGACAAAACACACACCTTGTACAGGTAGCTGTCGAAGGTCATCTTCTGCACGTAGTTGTCCTCGCACAGCTCCACAAATGCTTCACGCGCGGGGTTGGATCTGTAGAACAGCTTCTGCAGGATGTCCAGTACCTTGTAGGTGGTCCAGTACTTGTTGTCCCACTTGTCAAGGTAGGTGCGGAGGGCAGCCTCGCCACACATGACCTTGCCGCCCTGCATGTTGCATGTTGCATGTGTGTGTGTGTGTGTGTGTGTGTGTGTGTGTGTGTGTGTGTGTGTGTGTGTGTGTGCCTGTGCGTGTGTATCTGTGTGTGTGTGTGTGTGTGTGTGTGTGTGCCTGTGCGTGTGTATCTGTGCGTGTGTGTGTGTGTGTGCACTAATTTAGTTCCACTATGTTACATAGTTTGTAAATGGAGTGGCTGCATGTGCAGTAGATTTGCTGCTGTAGGTGCCAAATCCAATCGCTCATAACAATTACACACGATCAGTTACACCCACACCAGTACCTGAGAAGCCTCCACAATGGACTCAGCGGCCATGCGTCCACTCTTGGCGGCAAAGTAAATGCCCTCCCCAGAGCACTTGGTGACATAGCCAGCAGCATCACCAACCAGAGCTACACGGCCCTGGCAACGCCTGTAAAAAGAGGGAGGGAAGCAGTGTGTGTGTGTGTGTGTGTGACACGCAAGCTTTTGTCTCGTTCACGTTTGGTGTGCGCCTTCACAACTTCTCTTTCTTAAAGGCACACAGGAACCGCTCAAGAAGGCACATCAAGCCTCAACACTGCTCCCTCCATGAGGAGTGTGCCTTGATGTTTTTGACTCTTTTCCGTAAAGAAACACAGGAGCAATTGCTGCAAAGATTTTCTCCACATGCACTGCTCCCCCCTGCTACCTACTTGGGGCGTGGGTGCTCTGGGATGGGGTGTGCCTCCACGCGGATGATCTTGCCACCGGCAGTCTTGACAGCTGAGCGGTCACGAGTAGCCTGTTTGAAAATGTGTATGTGTGATGCACGCATGTGTGAGATGCAATGTTCAGTGTGCGTGTAATAAAACATACTTCATTCTACATGTCAGATCGTTACAGATCCCAAATGACTGTGTACGCTAAATCCCTAGCCCAATTGGTTCCTTGGCAAAATTAGGGCCAGTCCATCCACTGAGCCTATCCTGCCCCAAATTGGTATGCATGTACACTCAAGTTCCGGATGCAAGCAGCTTTTCTGTAGATCTCACAAGCAACCTGCACTTTCATTCCCCTCAGTCAGACAATTCAGTTGCAGTAATATGCACACATGCAAATCGTGAGCACAGAAGAGCTGAGAAGACAATGCACAAAACCGTACACACCTGCTGGTACTGCTTGATGGAGGTCTTGTTGATGACGGTGCCGGTGCCCACTGCTACGTGGTCGTACTTAGGGAACACCCAGCCTGTGTGTGTGTGTGTGTGTTTGAGAGTGTGCTTACTGGTTCTCGAACATCTAAGGAGCACGAGATCAAAATAGCTAAGACGCGCAAGTTTACTACAGGACCTCCCGCTGCTCTGCAGCAGCTGGGAGGCAAACCACAAGTGGAACGACATACAACCAAATAATTTGAAAGGAGTTGTGTAATTTTATTAAGCCATCCAATTCCAAGGGGTTGTCTTTTTCCCATTTTGCAGTTATCTGGGGCGAAGGATTTTGGACTGCAAAGCGCACACCAACACGGACGCCAAAGCGAACACAAAGCTCCTGATTGATCCGGCAAGCAGGATTTGATTCCCTTTCCAATTTGTATTAGGGGCTCCATGAAATCTTGTGGTTCCTCGGTGCATAGCAGAGAAGGTTACAGCTACATTTCATGCTATCAATTAGTGTTACAAAGTTAGTGTTACAAAGTTCTTAGGAACCTGCCTTGCACGTGCTCTCAGTCCAGATTACAGGTCAAGGGCAGACAAAGAACCTGCAATGTCGGGACGACATCACTGAGGAAAGACGGGAGGGCATACAACGCACCATAGAAGTCTGGGGACACGTCGTCACCAACATACATCTCAGCCAGGTTCTCGTAGTACTTCATCTTGTCATCTGGGATGCGGATGCGCTCCTGAGCAGACACGCGGCACACGTAACAAACAGTTGAAACAGAGCTTAAATCAGGCAATTTGTAGGTTTGTTCATGTTTGCTGCAAAAAAAAACTCTTGTGCACATGCACGCACACACACATACACACACACACATGCACACTTGTTGGCTGCAAAAAAAGACTCTTGTACGCATGCACGCACACACATACACACACATGCACACTCACCTGGAAGGCAATGGCATAATCGTACTCGCCAGCCCCAATGTCCTTAGCCACACGACTGTTTGCGCCATCAGCACCAATGACCATATCCACCTGTGCGTTGTAGCAGTTTGGGAAGAGCGTGTGTGTGTGTGTCTGTGCGTAAATGTTAGATTGCCAGGGCGATTTAGAGGCAAGCTAGAACATGGAAGCAGCACGCTGGAACATGAAGCGCAGTGGCTTCAGTGGTGCATGTCTACAGGGTACAGGAAAAGTGAGGTCTGCCCAGCTTTGTTTTTCAACAATGTGCACATCCAGTGTCCGATGAGGGCCTTGGCTGGCAGGTACCTCCAACATCAACAGGCACCACACCCACCTCGAGTGTGGAGGGCTTGCCAACTTTGCTGCCCTCCTCGTAGAGGTTGTACTGCAGGGTGATGGGGCCGTCAGCTCCGTCGTAGTTAGACTTCATCATCAGGCCGTTGATGACCTGCGAGGACAGAGGGGGGGGGGGTGATGGACACTTTGCGTGCGTGTATGTGTGTGTGTGTGTGTGTGTGTGTGTGTGGTCATAAGTTAAAGCACACGTACGGTGGTGCTCAAAAACGTTTAGCTTTTACCAAGCAACACTAGCTTGAGCTGCACTGGCCTGCTCATACACACAGCCAATCAAAAATGGGGCGTGAGGGGAGCACGGCGTGGTGCATGTGCTAGACCGTCAGAATTCTACTAATGTAATTACAAACTTGCTGCATTTATTTCTGAATGATCCAGATTAGGAGATGCGCACACAATTGTACTCATATCATTAGCAAATGTACATGTTACAAAGCAGGCTGCGCGTGCGTGCGTGTGTGTATGTGTGTGCGCGTGTGTGGTGTGTGTGTGTGTATGTTTGCAAGCGTGTGTGTGCGTGTGTGCATGCGAGCGTTTGCGTGTGTGTGTGTGTGTGTGTTGTATGTCACCCTCTGGTTCTGAAGCGCACGCGCGCGCACACACACACACACACACACACACGCACACACACGCGCACACACACACGCACACGCACACGCACACGCACGCACGCACGCGCGCACACACACGCACACACACACACACACACACACACAGAAGCAGACTGACCTTGGCGCCACTCTTCTCCGCGCGCTTGCGCAAGTAATCGTCCATGACCTCGCGACGGCACATGCCGATCCACTCACGCTCGCTGAGGGTCTTGCCCACGTCCACCTCGCGGTTGGAGGGGGAAATCATCTTCATCTTGGTGACCTTGCGGTCCACGATCTCCATGGGCAGGTCGAACTCCTCCACCATGCACAGGGGGATGGCACCTCCGCAAGGCTGTGTGTGTGTTTGTGCCAATGGCAGGCGATGGTGTGTGTGGTCGAGAGATCGGTGGTAGAAAGTATCGTGTCGGGAAAGCCAGCATTTCCTCGCAGGCAATGTCAAAGCGGGGGGATGGACAAACGAACTAACCCTACGCACACCTTGCAGTTGTCCATCTTGCGCTCGATCAGGTACGTCTCCACGCCTCCCTTGGCCAGGGTCTCGGCCGCGCAAGCACCGGAAGGCCCACCCCCCACGACGGCCACGCGAAGGGGCCTGTCCAGCTTCTCGCCGTCCTTGTAGGCCTGCACGGCCTGCACCAGCTGACGTCTGTTGGCGCGGCCAACGATGCTGGCCGTGGCGAGGGACCTCCCGGCAAACGCCTTGTGAGTACCCTCCTGCTGCAAGCCCGCCCGGCTAGATAGGCTGGCACGGCACGCAACTGGGGCACGGCTCACGGGCACGGCCTTGCTGCTGCACCTGGCGCTGGCAGCAGCTGAAGCAGTGGACATTTTGTTGCCGAGCACAGCCATCTTGTGAGAAGAGGAAATACAACCTTCTCGAATGAACTTGCTAGTATATAAAATGTACCGGCTTCGTTACGAAACAAAGAGTAACTTAACTGTGTGACTTCCAAATTGCAGCCAAATACGTAAGAAGGAAGCAGGGACCTGTAGTAATAGTAGTACAATTTCTATCGCTCTCTGATGCTTGTATGGCCTTGTTTGAGCGTGGGCTACTTTTCAAGCCATAGGAATAACAAGCTTATGGTTGCTACACACAGGAATGTGATCATTCGCACTTTACTGCACGGATGTCTTCGACTTTGGGAGAGTCAGTTGACGCACAATCAATAGGTTCCTCAGTTTCCTTGGCGTACACATCGAACGAAACAACTCTGGAAATCCACACCCGCTGTTGCAGTTGCGGTGTATTTGAAAACTGTGTTGAATTGATCGATGTCAAGTCACTTGGTGTATTACGCTGGAATACACCAAGACCTCTGCCAAGCTTTGCTCCGTGTTCCAAGGTCGGCTGCACACTCTCTAGATCACTGTACATACGTACGCCATCTAGACGCTGATGAGGTCCTCGACGTAGTACCTGCTGTTTTATGCTGTCGGGCGCTTTTTCAGCAGTGTTTGATTTGCAGCAGATAGTGGTTGCAGTTAGGAATTATCTGAGTTGTCTTTCATCTTTGCCTTTTGGACACTTATTTTCTGCCAGCGAAATCGCTGGCAGAAAATACACCTGTACACACCTGTTCTGTGATGCCCTTAAGTGAGAGGCCGCAACAACAGTGCAATTTTCCAGCCAATCAAGAATGCTTGGACAAAACAAAATGCAAAGCCGTTTCCAGTCGTAGGCATTGCGGAGGCACATTTCCAGCAATCCTCCCTATTTATTTCACACCGTCAGATGTGTCAGGCCTCGGCTGTAGTGTGGTTGAAACAGTTAAATTCCCTTCCCTCTTTACCAACAGTTATATCTAATCAAGTTCAAGTAAAAAAGCAACAAATAAGTCAGCATGAACCTAAAAGCCATCACACTAACATGGGATCCTCCTGTGTTGGCTGCTCCCTACGGATGGCGTAACCACTACCAACATGGTTCACTTGATGCTGTTTTGAATTTGTACCACACCACAATGACTGCAAAGTCTTACAGCAGTCTACGTAAGTATTTTGGATCAGGGAAGGGCTGTTCAACGGAAAGGATTAAGTGGTTTGGAGGCAGAGTTCTGTACATCAATGGGTAAATTGCCTGGATTTTCGGGGGGTAATTGTTATCAGTTTCAAATCCGCAGACATCAAAATGGAGATTTAGATCCATTTCAGCAGAGTATATAGGTTAGCAAGTGTGATGAAATAAGAATGTGCTGGTTCATAACAGGATGCGAAGAAATGAGCTTACCAATCAAGCACGCCAGCATTTGCAACGGGCAACGCATTTTCATTACTTGGCTATTTTTTAGGGCCTTGAAAAACCGCTGAAAGGTCTGGCTTTTGTCCGGCCTAGGGGTGGACCTTGTACAGTGTAATACAGTCCAAAGTTAAGGGCCGATCGCTTAAAGCGCTTGGGTTAAATTGCTCAAGGTCGTCCTCTGCAATACGAGCGTCCCGGCGAGACGGGTAGTCCCTCCTTACGCGCTCTAGGATTGCTGGTGGGATGACCTCTCTGTACTCTCTAGGGGTCTAAGGAATGCCAACAATGTTTGTAAGTGTACCTCTACTATCGTCTTAGGCTCTGAACCACTCTTACGAAGCACGGTAGCGTGCTGGCCACTTCTACTTTATATTAATAACAGCTATACATCTAGGGTGGTGATGTTGCAAGGATTGAACTTGCCCTTGTGACTCCAGTCAGTGTTATAATTTCTCAGTATTGTGACATCACACTTCGGTACTTTCTGTACCTCTGTAAGGTAGGAGTTACCACGTAACATTATGGGCCGATCGTTTAAAGCGCTTTGTTTAATTGCTCAAGCAGCCTTACCTTAAGCCTTACCTTAAGCCTTACCTTAGCAGCCTTACCTTAAGCCTTACCTTAATATTATTTTCGAGGCAATTGATATCTACGAACAAAAATAGTAGTTCCAAGTCACATACAGACATACTACATCCCGCGGGGATTCCCCATGTGGTATCAGTATCAGACGACTCAACTTTTTGTATCTTGTAACACACGTGCATGCTTTGTTAAGATCAATCACATCCAACTCTCAGTCCGACTTCTACGATGTTAAAGTGCCCAATGAAAAGAAGGTGTTGTTCTTTAGAGATTAGCACTTGTTGCCGCGGATACTATCCCTGGCTGGTCCAAAATGGACATGATTTCGTGTGCTCAATCTACGTCTATGCATTTATTGTAGGTATTTGCTAGCTGCAAATAGAGGACACGTGCTCACTGTTGCTGTGGTGCGTGTTTAGAGATCCAGCCCACAAGCAACTCCAAAATTTACAAAAATTGATGCGAAAATTAGTTTTTTTATCGATAAAATTACGGCCATGACAGATTATATTGCCCCCATTGTGCCCCTAGATGCCACACTGTTAACGCCCAGCCTAGGAGCTGTCTTTGGATTGCCTGGCTTTGGTTCTGCCCCCCTCAACCAATTTGGGCCCAATCCACTGCCCCCCTCCTTTCACAGCAACCCATCCGCACTCCAGCAGCAGCAGCCATCATTAGCTGGTCAAGCTGTTAAGCCTATGGCAAGGTGGGGTGGGGCTGCGAAGGAGGAGCTGCAGCGCAGTAACCAGACGCTGGAACCGCCCGGCTTGGCCTTGTTCTCTCAGTTACAGCAGCAAAAGCAGCAACAGCAGCTTCTTCCCATCGCTCCCATAGACACAGGCGAGGCTCACCGGGGAGGAGGAGCCTTACAGGCCTTCCAGCGTTGGGCAGGCAGTGCAGAGCCTTCTGGGATGGAGCGTGGTGGGCAAGCACATGCACACGCATCGCGCACACAAACATACAGTTGAAACACACATGTACGCGCACATGCACTCTCTCACACACACGCACACACAACGCGCACACACATATACACACACTCATACGAATACATGAAGGTTTGCAAGCCAGCAATGGGGGTGGGGCCATGTCCGTTGGCTCCTCAGGCAAGGTCCACCATCAGCAGCAGCGCTCAAGCTTTGACAGTGGCATGTTCCAACAGCAAAGGTCCAGCTTTGAGAGTGTGGCCGCGGCAGCCCAGCCCAGGCCCAGCTTTGATAGTGTGGTCGCTGCAGCCCAGCAGCGCTCTAGTATTGTCGAAGGGGTCGCAGCAGCGATGCAACAGCAGAGGTCCAGCTTCGATCAGCAGCAGCAGCGAAAAAGTTTTGAAGGGGGCGTGGCTGCAAGCAGCCAGCTGTACCACGCACAGCAGCAATACCTGGCAGCTCAAGCCAACTTCCACCAGCAGCAGCAGCAGCAGCAGCAGCAGCAACAGCAGCAACACCAGCAGCAGAGCCAGCAGTACAACAGCGATAACAGGCAGAAGCAACGACAGCAGCAGCACCAGCAGCAGCGTCAAGGTACTTCTGTGCAGCAGTTCAACCCGTACGGGGTTTTCCCCATGCATCACGGTAAGAGGGGGGGAAGGGGGAATTCCCGCTTACTCAATGAACACATTCTGAGCAAGAGCTACATTGCTTCGGAACGTGCTTTATCCCCCACGCAGCTGTTCGTGGACATGTTTTTCTAAATGCGACCTCACAAACATGGTCACACGCAGTGCGTGTACACAGTCCTGGTCATCCCTCTAGGTAACACACGTGTGGAAAATGGAAAAACACCCCTTGTAGGATACCGCTTTGTACCTCATCACGCTGGCACCTCATCACGCACCTCATCTTCAGCACCTCATCACGCTGGCACGCTTTCTTCCCAGCCACTGTGTGCCTTCCGTTCCAAATGCGCTTTGAAGCACACCTGCCCTCTAGCCAACCCGCTGTGGCATGTCCCCCATGTTAAAAGGACCACCTCTTTTTCCGCACTGCTTATGGAGCTGCAGCTCAATTTTGAGCATGGAACCTAGTGGATCTGCAATCCATTTAAATAGCTCAACCATCCTTCTTGGTGTGGTAGGATTAATGTATGCCTCTAACACTTTGCATCATCTGAAAGAGCTCGGCCTCGATTCACAGAGGGCCCACAAGACTGCCCTTAATTGCATGCTCACTCTGTGCATTATGCGCACAAACTGCCAGCCACCCTCAAGATCCCCTAGTTTTTTTCTTTGGTGGGGGGGACGGCACTTAGGGCCAATGTGTCTCCTTTTCCTTGATTGATGCAGGGAGTGTTTTGCTGCCTGCGTAGTTTTTCTTTTCTTTTTAAACATGTTATATGTGGGTCTATCACCTTTTGGTCGTCCTGGCAGTAATTGGCCCACAGTCATTTTGGAGGTGGTTGACCCACATTATGACAGAACACACACACACATACACACACGCACGCACACACACACACACGCGCACACACACACACATACACACACACGTATGTACGATGTGTGTGTGCCATACGAGGGTACCAAGCACATGGCGTTACACACCCCATGTGCCAATGATTACAATGGTCACCATAGGTAAGCAGGTACACATCCCATGTACCAAATCCATGTACAGAGAGGAGAAGGGGGGTTCGCACAATCCGTGTGAGGTTGCTCACATCTGCCTCTGCCGTACGCAGGTGGTCCGGCTGACTTCAACCAGGAGGCCCTCCCCAACTCCTACTGCCTGCCTGGCCTGTACCCACAAAGCCAACAGCAGCAGCAGCAGCAGCAGCCCAACAGCAACACCATGTGCACGACAGGCACGACAGATACCATGGAGGAGGACGATGATCAGGTGGGTTTGTCACGCAACCATGTGCGTCGCCATACGCATCTCGCCTATCACTGTGGCCTATCACTGTGGCCTATCACGGTGGCACACGTGTTCTAAGTAGCTGGTGGGGATGCTTTGTGTGTGTGCCTCGTGCGCACGTGCGTGTGTGTGTATGCGTTTGCGTGTGTATGTATGTGTGTGTTGGTGTGTGTTTGTGTAATACGTATATCCCTGCAGGTTACACTGGTAAAGCTCTCATCATTTCAAACTTCAACAGGTGCGTCGCTGCTTTTATTGTGATACGCAGCTCTTCCTTCTTTGGGATCGTTTCAGCGGTTTATGATGCATAACTTCCTGGCTTTCTTTTCCTTGATCAATGTGGGCGGTGTTGCCTTCAGTGCCTGCCTAGTTTCTCTTTTCTTTTCATATCGCGCCTCCCTTCCAAAACTGTAATTGGTTTGCAGAAAGAGGCAATTTTGCCTTGAAAAAAGGAATTCTACGCAAAACCATTTGAAACACTGACACAAGCACACACACACACACGTACACACATGTACACATAACCACAACGCACATACATATACATACTAATGCACACATGTGCACACACGATCAGGGCAACGTGCGGGCAATGAAGCGTGCAAGCAAGCACACACACACACACACGTGTGCACAAGCACACACACACACACAAACACAACGCACTCACAGTTACACACATGCACACCCACGCACACACGCTCACAGTAACACGCGGACGGTGAAGCGTGCGCTTACACAAACATTCGTACACACACGTACACACACATATGCACACACACACACACACACACACAAGCACAACGCACACACATGCGCACACATGCACACTATCAGGGCAACGCGCGGACGGTGAAGCGTGCACGTCTGGTGTGGACGCCACAGTTACACAAACGCTTTGAAGAGGCGTTAGAGAAGCTTGGTCACGATAAGGCGGTTCCCAAGAATATCATGCAGGTAAGGTGCCTTGCTGTGCAACTGTTACAGCTGCTACTTTTACTGGTACTTTCGCTGCTACTTAACCTTCCTCACGACCACTGCTTTAAGGGAGTAAACAAGGATACTGCTTCAAGGGAGTAAACAAGGAGCAAACATTTCCTGGTATGTCCTGAGTAAGGGTGTGCCAGCCTCTAGACGAGGCTCAACGGCACTGCTGTCAAAGCCTAGACGGCAACTAGGGTGTCCATGGGGGGGGGAAATCAGGGGGATTTCCCTGAAAGTTCCTAAAAATCGGGAGAATCAACCGCATTTTGTGTAAAATAATATTTAAGTGTTAATATAAACGCAAAAAATGGCACATCACGATGCCACAGTCTTGTTCAGGGAAGTGTCAGATTTTCAGAATAGAGGGGCGTGCCGCCCGCCCAAATTTCGACCCGACGAAGGATTCACGCTTTTTTTGTGTTTTCCCTTTTTACGCGCCTTCATTGCCTGTCTGTGCAACCCTGAAGACCTTTGTCCATGTACAATTGTCCAACCCTTTCTGCACATACAGAGCTCCACTGCCTTCACCGTCAGAACCTACCAAATACATCATATGACCTTGCCGGATTTTGCAAAACAGTCTAGGCATCCATATCAAAAGACGCAAAGACGTTTCAGTCCTGCAGGCCAAATTCTGCATGGGGCGCTTATGCCTTTGTCACTGCCAGAGGTTCCCAAAATTTAATCAAGCTCGTAACTGCTGTAAAATAATAGCTCATAACAGTGGCATTAAACTGCATCAAATGTGGCCGGCCAAAAAATCCCTCCTCGTCGGTCTCCATGGAGCCACAGAAAATGACGGCGCATGATAACTGCGCAAATTCTGAACGGAATCGAGTAAGAATTGAAACACTAAATTCTACATTTTGACGCCGTCACAACGTGCCACTTTCCAGCCCCGATACATCGTTGTCAAAAGTTTGACCATCACAGCTCGCCGCGAAACTGGACACACAGACTAGGGTGAGGCCAGTTTGATTGTCCACAGAATCTGACGCGGAACAGACGCCTGGCCGCGGAGCTATTCAGGCCCAAAGTCCATCCAACAGATTTGGTTAAAACCAGCCCTAGCAAAACACAGTTCTTGAGGAAATTTGGATGTACCTAATATCACCTCGACGCCCCAAAATGGGCAGTGATTTTGTACAGTATTTTGTAATATTATCAAGTATTATTCAGAATTTATGGAACTTATTTCTGGCCAATCTGCTGCATGCCTGTCCAGGCAATGCACCATAAAAGAATCTCCAAACACTCCCTACATTTATTTTCAGTCCGGTCTCTTCACGATGATTATTTAATTATCATACAAGAAAAAATTCCGGCTTCTCCGTGCAAGTTTCAGGAAGTGGTTTTCTAACCGTAATACACCAACTAGGGCCTACATCAACGAGCCTCGCCCTCGATGAGGCTCGTCGAGCTTCGCTGGCAAAATCAGAAACCCCAGTCACCCATGCTTAGTCTTGAATATAAGACATCTTGTTCGAGCTGAATTGCGCTGTACGTTTTAGAAGGCCAGATTTTGCCCATCTCTCATAGCTAACGGAGTATGGTAGGAATTGTTGAGAGCAGTTGTACTTTACAGCAGCATCAGTTTTTTGCGCTCCCGCCAAACAACCAACTCTCATGTCTTGGAGAATCAACTCCCTCATTCACAGTCTCATGTGCCAATCGTGCAGCATGGCTGCTCTTCTACCCCAACGGCTGAAATTGAACGTTTGTATAGGTTATTGAAGCAATTTCGCCAAAGTGCGCACTTGTTTAGTTTGCGCTGGTCAGGGGCGTAGCCGTCAGGATTAACTTTGTCATCCAAGTTTGCAAGTGGCTAGCGACAGTCTCACCTAGCCCTCCCTGCGCCGTGAAAGATAAGGAAAAAAATAGGCAGGCGGTGAAAAACCACTCCCCACATTAATCAAGTTAAATTGATGAAACTGTGTCCACTTGAATACTGCCATGCCCCAATCTTAATACGTTGCATGTACTCTCAGGTTTAATCCGATAAATAACAAAAACCGTGTTCATTGGGTCACAAAACCAGCAAAAATCGAAGTAAATGAATGTATTTCAACAGAGGGGGTGAACGGAGCAAATGTCCTGAAATGTGACATTTTGGATACAAATCATAATAATTTAACTAGATGGTTCATGAAGTTTGGGGCCAAAAGGACCACCCCAGTGGACTGGACAGAAATCCAGTTCAAATTTTGGCACTGAATTTCCACATAACAGGCCACCACGCCCCAAGCAGGACCTCTTTTCATCCCAAAACAAGACAGGAGGACTTCCTTTATGATACCAAATCATCCTGGGTTTTGAAAAGTAGATTTGGTGAAGGTTGGTTTTCCACCTTTTTGGCACCCCTTCTGCCTTTTGTTGATTTTCTCTAAGGAAAATGGGCCAAAATGGAGTATTTGACCAACTACTGGGTCGTTTCACTCCATTTTTGTTGCAGTGGTATTTTTAATTGAAATGTGATTCATATAAAAATGACATAACTCAGGTCAGTGGGTGGTGAGATATGAGAGAATGATGGTGAAAAATAGGGTTCACGCCGCGGGCAATTAGACATGTGCACCCATGTTTGCAAACTTAAAGCTCAGGTGTTATGAGTAGCTACCTTTGGGTCCTGAGCTCAGAATTTCGCAAACATGGGTGCCCATACTCAATTCAAATTTTTAAAGTACCCCTGTTTGGGGCCTCCGTCGACCCCCTCTGGTATTTCATGCTCAAAGAGGGACTGTGCCCATAGCTGGGTGCGTGCTTGTGAACTTAATAAACGCTCAGGCATGCACGTAAATACTAAAACATGCATGCGCACACACCCGTGCACATGCACACACACGCACATGTGTATGCATACACAAGAACATACGTGCAGGCTCACACTCACACTCGTTAACACACATACACACATGCGCATACACACTCTCACACACATACGGGCACAAACACGCACACATACACTCTCACACACTCACACACACATGCATGCTCACACACACGTACATGCGCAAGCTAAAACATGGACACGCGTAAACTCCTACATGCACAGTAAACACGCTCACATTTGCAATGGCACAAACACACAAACTTATTGCGCGCATGTATGATACGGGCTTTGTCAACCTTTTTAGCTTCGCTTGCAACGCTATTTCTACACAGTGCAATTTATAGGGTCTGAAGGTAGTATGGTCATAGATTGTATTGCCCACATACAGAATGGGTGTCTGATAAGCACGTTCGTAAATTTATAATTAGTTGGTCCTAAATTGCGTCCTTGCGTATAAACCAGGGATGGGTCATACGGCGTATTCGTATAATACGCCGTATGGTATTTTACGCGTATTTTACCGTATTGAACATTTTGGGCTGTATTATACGTAAGGGTGGGTAAATAGGGTGTCTGATTTTGCCAGCAAGGCTCGGCGAGCCTCAACGAGGCCCGGTACTCGCTGGGGAGGCCCTCGTTGGTGCATTACGGTTAGAAAACCACTTTCTCAAATCTGCACGGATTGAGCCAAAATTTATTATGTTGTTCGCTTATATATATTTATGATTATTAACGTTGAGACCGGGTGGAAAATATGGGCGTGTGAGCTAGGAAAATCCGGTTAGCGGTTACACTCCCCCTGTTGCACACCCCTTTTAACTCTTCCTGGTGTTATGTAATAATAAATAAATATTATTAATGGAGATACTAAAAAGATGGGCCTGTCAGCCGATTCAGCCACAAGAGATTCGGATTTGGGGATTTTTGAGGATCCCTGGGGAGATGGGGCTGATTCCACCCAAAAAGTGGACACCCTCGCTGGCCGACGAGTGTCTTCCACACCGGGAAAGAGACTCGCCGAGGCTTGGCGAGCCTCACATTCGGCGAGTCTCGGCGAGGTCATGACCCACCCTTATTTATACAATTGCAAATTCTGCCGTTTTTGGCCGTTTTGGGGCCTTTTTAGGCAATTTCCGCCCCAACAACGGCCTTTCAGTGAGTTTTCAGTGTTATTATATAATAACAAATCATATATTGGAAAAGAATCAGGAACGTTTTGGGTGATTTTGGGCGAATGAGGTCCATTTTGGGTCAAAAATCGGCACTCCCAAATTGCATAAAATACGGAACCGTATTATACGCGTATTGCGTATTTAATGTGTATTTTACCGTATTGAACGTCTCTGAGGTCCGTATGACCCATCCCATGTTTATACATATAAACCATTTGTTTGGTTGACCTGCGCGCAGGAGATGAACGTTGAGGGCCTGACACGTGAAAATGTTGCCAGCCACTTGCAAAAATGGCGACTGCTGGAGAAGAAGAGTGCAATTGGGGGTGGCCTGTGAAAAGGCTTCAAGTCTGAGGCATGGTATTTAGGGTAAGGTTGCATCGCTATATATGCCTCTAGGGCATCTGAGCGGAAACTCATAAAAAGGCTGCAACCGAGAACCTCACTAAGAAGAAACAGAAGGTTGTTGGTGAGAAAGGAGCATGTTTGAGAGCGTCTTGAAAACTCCACTCCCCACCCAGGGTAGGACAAGAGAACAGAAACAAGCAAATGAAACAGGAGGTTGTAGAAGGATGAAAGAGCACGGTCATTTAACGTTGTATCCTGGCTAGTAAGACCAGGCCTTTAACCCCTTGCAGTTCATCTTGCATCCTTTTGTTAGTGAGGCAGTGCAGGATTTCTATGTTGCACAACCCGCTGTTTTGTGTGTGTGTGTGTATGTGTGTGCGCCTAGTGCTTCAGTGCCTTCGCTTATTTCTGGGTGCCGCACTCTGCATCCCTCGTCAATACAGCACGTGATGCAACATCCCTTCCTATCCCATGTCGGTTGCCCATTGTGTTACCTACGCGGTTTTTACTTTTTAAAACCTCTCTTCCTTGTTTTGTTTGCTGTTGATTGGTTCCGTGTGTGGCTCGTGGACTTGTTTGTATGCTTCTTCTGTGGCCTTACGTTGTGTTGCACTGGTCGGTCATTGTTTGCACTTAGGGGTAGCTGCCCTGAAAGCCCAGTGGTCGGTATGTTTTCATGCCAGATTCTTTGGATTGCACGAGGGTGTGTCAGCCTGGTTTCATGAAGGTGTCCTAATTGCTGTCCCACAGCGACGTCTCTGTTTCTCATCAAACACGCCTGGATATTAGGAACTAATAAGCTTTGCTGCTTGCATTTGCTTCACGCTTAGTGTCTGACTGTTTTGAGCATGGTACTGGCTGTGTCATTATTTAACCAGCGGGGTATTTCTTATACTGGCTGCCTTCGCGGTTGGAAAGGGCGTGAGCCGGTCAGGACATTCATAACCCGCTTTTGTGCTCCTAGGAAGACGACGTGTCTTTTCTTCTTTTGTTCCTTTTGAAGACAACGTGTCAAATGAATGTAACTTGAGACTCTTATAGTATAATCGTTCTCATTGATGGCTGTGTAGGCCCACCATCCTGCCATGCCTGCCAAGTTCTAGATGGCATCGCGCAGGCGACCTGGCTCTCTTCCCTCCTCTTGTTCTTTCAAAGGAAATCACAGAGGCTAGCAGGGAGACAACAAACACCCTCTCCACAGGCAAATGAACAGCCGCCCAAGCCCAAGGGGAAAGAGCACCAACGACCATCAGAATACAAATTACATAATAATGACATATCGTACTGTGCGGTACAACCCCTCAACCCTGAAAATAGGGCAAGTTCTCTTTGGGACTACAAGAAGGTTTGCGTTGCGGGAACTTTCAATGACCCATCTGATGCTTTCAACTCTATGTACCAATACCATCTGCAAGCTGCAAAAGTGGTAGACCATCGCCTGCACGTCAACAACAAACGCAGAGCAGATGAAACAGAAGCCGAAAACCAAGAGCAGTAGCTACCTCACTATGAGCCCTTGATAATTGAAATATGGGCTTTTCGTTTGCTTAAAGCCAACAAAAACAGAACCATCATCAGCACGGAGCCTATTGCCCGCATAGATGTGGAAGATGCCGGCTGCGAGATCTGCTGTGACCCAGGAACACGTGAGGAACACACAGAACAAGGAAATCTACCTACCACGCACATATATGTACCAATGCAGCGTATGCAACCGCACCTACACTGGTCATGTCTAAAACAGCTCCAATGCTACAAGGAAGAAGACAGAAGTAACATAGATGCACAGTCTAACTGGAGCTGTCCTGCCTGTCACGACTCTCCCTAGACGAAAAAGATAAGCTAGGTCACGCATCACAACACGAACTGCTCAAGGTAACCTGGAGCCGCACCTGGGAGCCAAAAGAATTACTGAACTCATGGGCAAACTTTCGGCAAATGATACAAATTTATGAAGCTAAGCAATTTGCACCCCCCTGGATGAAGGACTTGACAACCTAGAGAGGCAAGGTTTTTGCACATCAATAATTCATAGCAGATGGAAATCCACACAAGGCAAAGAAATAGTCAAAGGCCTGCTTCGATATGCAACCAATCAATCCACATGTATACATCACTCCCACGGGGCACTATGAAGTTCGGATCAGAACGGTGGACCTTGTCCGCCTGAAAGATGATATTGCGCAAAACAGATTGCCAATGATAAACGCCACACACAAGGCTTCCCTCCCAAAACTGTATGAAGCTAGAGCGGCCTGCATATACGGTATAAGCCAGATGGCAAATGCATAGGCATGATGACTCCTGAGCGCTTCCACCTTTTAAGAAAAAGGTTCCATGAAGCTCAGAAAAACGGATTACACAGAGATATGTCTTCTCCTGTTCAATGTCTAGCCTCTGAAATTGCAGGTCTGCTTCAAGACCACCATTCTGCTTCAAGACCACCAAGCACGCTTCAAAACCCCTAAGGCAAGCCAACTAACACTAAAATCCTACTCCCGTATCCTACCCCAACACATCAGTTCGCCATGGTCTCAAAAGAAAAAATGGCGTCTGCTCTGGACTTTGATCCTGGGAACTCCTCATATTGGAGCGAACGTCACCGTGACATTGTCTTTGGTGCCTTACAATGCATTTGCCACCAAGTTTACAGATTTCTCAATCTGCCACCCAGTGTATGATGACATAAAAATGCTCAAGTGCGTGCAACACTCCCTACGATCTGTGATGTGTAGCGAGCTACCAACCGCCACCTTCTTATTTCTACCCAACTGGGAAAATAAGAGCATCAATGCCTACAGAGCATTGGTGCGAGATAACCCAAAATACTGCACCACGCTTGGCTTCATCCCCAAGACAAAACTCATGTATGCAATGCCAACCTCGTGATAGGGTGTACAACAATGTAACTTCTTTAACCACACCTGGAGCATGGATATTATTGCTGTCTGGAACAAAGAAGCAATACAGCATCTAACTGATGCCTCACCAAATTGGATGCAAACACTGCAAAGGAGTATCCCAGAGGCAGTTTGGGAAAAAAATCAGTACCTCGCAAGAGAGGACACAGACCACATCACCAACCATGTTTGTCCCCAGTACTTCAAATCAAACAGAGAGGACGTCACTGGCCAGGAAAGAGGCCAAAACACTATTGTTCACCTCCAACCATGGGACAATAAGCAGTAATTGAAGTGCCCCAATTGGAAATTATGGGCATACACGGACGGAAGCTGCATAGGCAAGGCCGAAAACTTTACAGGCGCAGGGGTATACTGCCCTCAAACCAAAGCTGAATATTATGTGGACTCAGGAGGCGTGGGAATGACAAACACCATCAATAGAGCTGAGCTCACAGGTATTGCAGCGCGCTTACCAAAAAATATACCCAGATTGCAACGGACAGTGCATGCTCCCTAAGCCAATTTAGAAAACAGCTACTCTGCCCTGAAATGCAACGAGACCATATGCACTCAAATCTGCGCCGCTAAAACAGATTGTATCTACAATTTCTGCTTCACCAGAACCTATCTGCTTCTATAAAGTGAAAGCCCATAGTGGCATTGCCGGAAATGAATGTGCAGATGCAATTGCCAAACACTCTGCCTTACATGACGGAGGTCATGACATGCACTTTCAGCCTTCGGCTCCAGACGGTAATGCATACACACACCTTTACTGGCCTGCGGCTAAAGACACCGATGAGAATTTCAGCGGAAGAGGGACAACTACACCTAGGCTTCGTGCACTCTCCGATTTAAAGGCCAAGCTGAAAATAGAAATGTGCAAATCACACAGACTGGGGAGTGCCAAAATAAACACAGGGTATTACAGATACTGGAAGGACCTTAGACCTTTGGTCAATAAACAAGCCAAAAATGCTTTCTGAAACAATAGCAATCTCAAATTCTATGAAAAGCGTAATGTTATGAGGTACCGCACTGGTACAATCGTTAATCCAAAACACGATCGGTATGGCTTGCTTCTCTCCCAATGCAAACTGCCCCATCTGCCCTTGCACCGATAGTGCGCTTCATGAACTCTCAGGTTACCAACACACTAAAATGAAGAACATGATTATAAAACGCCATAATAAGGCAAGTGTGCTGATTGTCCAAGCCCTACAAAAGGGACCATGCGTTGCCAACCAAATTGCCTACACTAATATAGGCAGCGCAGATAAACTATCAGAGCAAGGCCTAGATCTGAGAAACACTGCCAAAAAAACACTGCCCTCTTGGTTGCTACCCAGCCTAACAGCACATGCTTTAAAAGCTTTTTCTCGTCCTGACGCCATCCCATTTTTACCTAGCACTGTATGCTCCTCTCGCCTAACAACCCGCAACCCAAATTTTAAACAGCTTGCTAAAGACAAGAAATTGAATCCAAACCAGTGGGAGGTCCACCTGATTGAGTTTAACTTTGTGAAGACACTAGGCCTGATCCCCAACTCCAAAAAGCAAAAGCACAGGACAGCATGCTTATGGCCAACCTAAACACAGACAACCCTCTGGCAGACCTTAATCTGGATTACCATAAGGTTAAAAAATTGACACAAAAACTGAATGAACACTCCATCAGGCATGCATCTGCACTCATAAAAACAAGGTATGCATTGTAATATAACACAAGCAACAACAGTCAAGAATTGGGTCCGGGTGCTACGGCACACAACCCCCCTGATCCACATTAAAATTTTTAAATGTTAGTAACCCCCTCCCTTAATCATGCTGGCTGTGTCATCACTACCAGCGGAGTCTTTTCTTTCTTTTCCTCCTGTTCTTCCTTCCAAGGGCGGGCATATGACTTTTTGAAGCCTTGTCATGCATGATTTGTAGCAGCAGGGACAAAACACGCAGGCAGTGGAACAATTACTCCCCGATGGAGGTGGAAAAGCCACTTTGGTAGTACCGGATACTGTAAACTCCTCCATCACTACATCTGTACAGGAAAGAATAAGATTGAAGGGACCTTGAGCCATACTTTTGGCTGATCGGCCTGTGACTGGTCCTCACCAGTCAACAATAAATAAACTAAGACACAAAGGAAAAAGTGTGTTGTTGTGTCACAAGATGAAACCTGAATGAGTGTTGTTGCAGGTAAGTAAAGTTACATCGCTATTCATGCCTCACGGGTCCCTGGGATCATCTGAGCGGAAGCTTGGATAAAGACCGAAACCACGCCTAGCTATACGAAAGGGGAACATCTATGAAAAGCATGAGAATGTTTTTGAGAATGTCTATCAAAGGATGAAGTCTGAAGAAGAAAAGAAGAGCGTTGCGACTAAAAAAATGGATGCCAGAAAAGGAGAAGACGTTCCAGAAGTAAGACAAAGGACTAACAGTAAGAGTTTGATCTAGATACAGAGAGGAATTCTGATGAACAAAACCACCCAAAAACAGTCCACTCACCTACCTCAAGGCTTGATGATGGCGTATTATATAGGTCAAGGGGAGATAGCAAACTCCCTACTACGAGGTTGAAACGAAATTGAAAGTTAATCTATAAAAAGGAGGCAAGAGAGGCAGGCTGGAAGCGATAACAGAAAGTAGGGGGGGCAACCAGGGTGATGAGAAGAAGGGCAAAACGTAAACGAGAAGGTCAAGCACGGGAAAGAAAAAAAGAAGGAAAGCCTGTGTACTTTGGTGCCCACGTAAAAAGAACAAGGTTTAGGAAGACAAGGCTAGTAAAGAGTAAAAAGGCAACGGGCCGATCTAGCTACACCACCGCGAGGCACTCAACATTAACACTAGGGAAGCTAAGAGTTAGCCAGCTAAGCCATTGCGATGACTGGTGCGCCAAAACCAAACTCCAACAAAACCCAAAGAGAAGGGAGAGTTCCCCTACAGAAAACGCAGCTGCACCAACACGTCGCTCTCAGCATTACAAGCCCATAATAGGGAGACACGAAGGGAGGGAAGGCTTTGGTACCTATCCAATTACCATGCCATGCCCATCAGTGACACCTTGCAAGCACGCATGCACCCTCTCCACAAACTTGGAAATGCCAACACCAAAGGAACTTCAAGAATACTCAGATCCTTATAAAAATGGTTCTGCCAATGGAGCCGCTAGCAACGCTTACCTAACAGCGTCCTATGCCCCTGTTTAAACCAAGTGCATCACTATGAAGTACAGAAAAGAGATCCATGAAAATCCATAGAAAAGAAATCCATACAGGTACAACCAAAAGCATGCGGTATGGTTTAAGCACTCAATAAGCCTAACTTACCCCCTCTGTCCTCAACTAGACAGAGCTCTGCACAACCTTTCTGGATGCCAATACACGCAAATAAGAAATATGATCACTGAGGGACACAATGTAGCGTGCAGCATGATCTTCAAAGCCATCAGCAAAACAGGCTCCCTATGATCCTGCTTTGCATGGATGTAGGTAGCAGCAAACGACTGGCTATGCAAAATCTGTAGATTCCCAATACAGCTGAAACTAGGATTTTGCCAAATGGCTCCTTCCACCCCGCTTCTTAGACAAAAAAAGGTTTACCTCCGCCGTCCGGATGCTGTCCCATCTCTGCGAAAACAAAAAAGCAACAGACTAGCAATGAAGAGGGGTAAGTTCTTAGGAGTGGGAGGGGGCAGCTGAGGGAGATCAAGAACACTTCAGCAACCCGCCAGCCGCCACCAGCAGAGCCACCCTCTCCAGACAGCACCGACCCAAAAATCTCAGCACTCTCCAACGTGACATCCACCTCATCGAAATCAAGTACTGTGAGGACACTCAACTGCAAAATCAGCTGAGCTCCGCACAGGAACAGCATAAAGGCCTCTGCTCCAACCTTCAAGGAGCCTCGGTTACCCTCCACACCATCCCTGTAATAGTGGGTGGCACCATACACCCCCCACAGGAGCCTTTTAAGGAGCTGGGTCTTGACTCTCAAAGAGCTATGAAACTTTCTTACAAGCTTCATATGCATTATGTCAATTACGCGCTAAACGTGTCCACACCAGGCACGCACTTTCCAGTGCCATTACTAACTCTCACCAGGAACCGGTTTCAGGTCAAGCCTGCAGCCCTCTTGATCCCCATTGCTCTTCTTTTCTTTTCTCTTCTTTTAAATTAATCAGGGAAACCCAGAAACAAGGGGGAAGAAAACTAGTCGGGAAACGCACTGCACGTCTCAAACAGGGGATTAGAAAGACAGGGCACGAGTGGACCAGCTTACAACTAAGGCCTGGGCATCCACGTCACCCAAGGGGCACTTTGACCAAAGAAAGAAGAGGCTAGGAGCCAGCCAGGATAGAAGCGAAACTAGACCATGGCAATGATTGGCGTGCGCCAAAACAGGCCCCAACACAACCCCCACAAATCAACAGGCACCCCTCAGGCAAAGCACAAGACCTAGATCTAGCTGAGACAGCCTTGTGGAGAACCCCTAGTGCAGTGGAGGAAGTACTGAGGAAAACCATAAAACCTGAGGATTCTGGGTGCAGAGCAGCGGTCCACAAGCTACTCTACAGAGCTACACACAAGAATGCTAAACCTACAAGGCTAGGGGGCAGCAAAGTATAATTTATTTTAAGCGCTCAATCATAAGGTCAACCATTTTGGCCGCTATATTTGGTATAGGAGCTCAAAGTCCTCAGTTGAGTCCTTCGGCCCGCATAAACGGTGTTTTTGTGCACAAGTTACAAATTTGCCACTCAAGCTAACTTCAACCTCTATCGAAGTCACTCTCATGCATACACACTAAGAGTTTCATGAGTTGTGATATGCTTACAAGGACGCAAGCACTTGAGGGTGGGGCGAATGTAACATGCAAACATGCATACGTTAAGTACATTTTACTTATCGCCCATTCATCGGGTTAACCATTTTGGCCGCTATACACCAGAGGGAGGGGGGGGAGGCGGTACACTAGACCTGCATGACATGCAATAGAGATATATTAATCTGCCTAATAGTAACAGGCACACTGGGAGGCGGCACACTGGGAACAGGGAGCTACACACTGGGAGGCAGCACTGGAGGCAGCACCAGGCAACAACCAATACACACTCAGCGCCTCACGAGAGACTGCTCACAGGACCTGGGAGGCAGCACGAAAGAGGCCTGCAGCAACACCAGGCACATTTACGCTAGCTAAAGGGACGGACAAGGCACGCTCTAGAGACGCTTCTCGTTTTTTGCTGACGTTTGGCCTGAGATTCTTTATGTTTCTTCTTTTCTTTGTCTGACTTGGTGAAATGCTCATCCCATAACAGTGGTTATTCCTATTTCTTACCGGAAGTTTTTACGACACCATGGCGATAGTTTGCTTTACTCTAGAGACAAATGACAGGGAAATGAAGCACAGCAGCACGATGATTCCCTGCCAGAGTTGGTAACCAAAAAAGGAAACTATGTGGGCAGTGAAACACACCGCGGTACTGGAGAGGAGGGAAGGTCTGTCCAAATCTAATATCTTCCCTGCCTGTAGTGCGCATTATTTTAAGAAGCGCCTAAGTCGAACGCGATGATAGACAACTTAATGAGGATTGGGTGGGTCGTAGAAGCATCCATACATCCATACCCACAACTTGTCTGTGATCAGTATCATTATGTGAAGTGTCTCTTTCTTGGGTTAGTGAGGAGGCATGTTTGACAGGGTTTTCACTGAGCTTAGATTTCAATGTTTTGCCTTGTTAAAATCCTACAATAAAAGAAGGCTTAATTTAAAGACGGACTGGACCCTGCGTGTGGAACATTTTTTAACGGCCAGCCTTGAAAGGGCACTTTTATACGCCACTTAATGTTATAAATCCATACCCATCAACCCACTTGTTGTGAATGCAAAAGTGGATTAATGCATTTCATCCATTTATCCAGAAATCCACCCGTTGTAATGGCGCATAAATGCGCCTCTAAATGCGCCTAAACCAAGTCTGAGCTACAGGGCCATGGAATCTCGGGCCAAATTGATCCTCGGCCTAACTTTGACCGCCCAATCATCATGCAGCCTGTTTAATGGTTTTTAGTTCAGTGCTGTTCGGAGAAAGGCAGCGAGAAAAGGCTGAGCAAAAGTGGCGGAAGTTAAGCTGCATTGTAATCAAATTCAATGCTTGGATTAATGGTGTTCAAAAACCGCCCCTGGATTAATCACTGATTGATCCAAAACTGTTGTAAATGCGTCATGGCTTGCTTGAACAAGCGATTCTATCCTTATTCGTTGATTTGGCTCACCAGCATTACGTAGACAAGGCTCAAACCGTTCCAAGATGCAGCAAACTACCTTTTCATCTGACCCGCACATACGATACAGCGCCAGACAGTCCTGGAGTTTCCTGCTATTCTGCAGAAGTTGCAAGTCTATTCTCTGAGGCAACGCTGTGTGCTCTGACCAATACACTTTCAGTGGAATGTAAAAGGAGTATGAAAGAGCCTCGAATCAATCTCCCCACAAGGGAAACAAGAGGCAACATTGATGGCCATGAATATTAGATGATAATCAGCGTGTAAATCGCACAACATTTATAATATAACAATTTAGTACAATGGACGGGGCCTTCCCCACAGACGTGAAGAGTGGTGCAGGCGCAGGGGGAGCTGGGTTCCGGGGCACAGCGGAGAATGCCAAGACCAAGATGTGCAATCGGTAATGAGGGGCTGATTTGGGGCATCTTATGGAAGGGAGTTAGGTTTGACCCACAGTTAACCATCCTCCAGACTCACGCACCAGAGCACCCCCAGCAACTGCATGTCCACACACATTACACATCCACCTACTTACAAACTAGGTGGATGCAAGGTGATTGCCGCTTTGGAGACCGCTGCAACTTTGCCCACGGTGAGGAGGGACAAACTTTTGTCAGGGGGTTTTCCTGGGTTTTAGTGGAAAGTGCTTTTGGACCAGGCATCCTGCTCCTCCAGCTTGCACCCATCTCCTGCCCAATGTAACTTCACACTCAAATGGCTTCCCGCCTCAGGTGAGCACGAGCTGAGGCCTCTGACAGGGGGAGGGGGATTCGACCTTAGTGCGGGGGGTGGGCGTGGATCTTTCCCGGGGGGCGGGCGAGGAGTAGGCCGCGGTGCTTACGGAGGAGGTGGCTATGGTGGGCCAGGACGAGGAGGGCCGGGGCGTGGGTACGCGGGAGGACGGGTGAGTTTTGGGCTCCCGATTCTGGCCTGATGGCACTCACCGAACCGATCCGCCTCGTTTCACAGCAGTAGCTCATAGGATGTGCACCAGCACATTACATGCACAGCATGCAACCACCCCAGGGCATTTCTTTGTCAATGTCTCGGATCATCAATTGACTCCGTGAACTGAACCCAAAAGGTCAACCCCTTCGCTTGCTGCTCTATCGTCAGGGATACGGTTACGGTCCGCAAGGCTACGGCATGGAGGCGGGGGGCTTTGTCCAGGCCAACCCCGAGGCTTTGCAACAAGAAGCCTACGCTCAATCAGGCTTCCCCACGCACGGACCCAACGGCTGGATTCGGTACATGGCGAAGGACACCGGAGAGCCCTACTTCCACAATCACAGAACTGGGGTCACGCAGTGGGAGAGGTGGGAGACGAGGAGACTTGCGCAACACACACACACACACACACACACACACACACACACACACACACACACACACACACGTACACACACACAAGCAAACAAGCGCACATGCGCACATGCA
>Ga0307968_1000589_pt1:0-15000 | contig 26651 bp, 29 predicted proteins | sample OrgLakmetagen650_FD_201834 | JGI IMG/M metagenome (GOLD analysis project Ga0307968, IMG submission 201834) | Saline water microbial communities from Organic Lake, Antarctica - #650 | ecosystem: Environmental > Aquatic > Non-marine Saline and Alkaline > Saline | place: Antarctica: Organic...
GCCACGTGAAGAGGAGACGGCGAGGCTGGTCTCCTGATAACCATGCATAACCAACACAGGTCGCCAGACCCGACAAAAATTGAGAGAGCCACTGCAACGAGTACAGTGGCTCTATTTTTTTATTTTCAACAACATCACTTATTTTTTTATTTTCAACAACATCACTTAAATATTGACAGATTGCAAGTGTAGCATTAGTTGACTTGCTTGTCGTGCACGCACGCACGCAATAATTTAGGTGGTTGGTCATCAGTCTTGACTGCATGGTTCCTAGGGTCCCCAAGCGCAGCGGCACTATTTTAATTAATGCCCGTAGTGTCTGCGTCTTTTCTTTTCTTGTTACACCAGCAGTGCTGCCAGCAGTGCTTTTTGCTTGCAATGATTAATTTGAAACTCAGGTTTTGCCTTTCATCATTCATTCCTTACCTCTAACTTATAACTTTTCAAGAGACCAATATGGCAATGGCTGAGACCAGTTCTTTTTATACAACCTTACGTTTACTTTATGCTGGCTGATCCAGCAATGCCTATCAGCCCAACATATGTGGCTGCCGGTTACCCCCTTGCTTTGTAAACCCTATAAATTGAAACGACTCCTCCAGGGAGCTAAAAATTCTGTATACTCCATCGTCTGTATACTGCATCATAAAGCAAGAAAGAAAACCCGACTTATTACAGGAGAGTGCTGCGCTTGGGCTTGTTCACTAATGCTACAAATAAAAACACATCAAGGTGAACCGGCACATCAAAAAAGGTGAAAATTGCATAATACATTTTACATTTCTAATTCATACAAGGGCCTAAGAAAGGAAAAGAAATACTACGCAGGCAGCAAAACACTCCCTGCATCATTTAAGGAAAAGCAATGCTAAGCTACTTCAGAAACACATATAAGCGATGTACCTTGCCTTACCTAAGCTACTTCAAATTAACTAAATTCCCAGCTTCTTTGCGTGTTCTACGGAGGTGCTAACACTGTTATCCTATAATATGACAAACTACAGAATCCATTTTTGGTGCCATGATGGGAGCACTACATCATGCTGTGATTTATCGCCGTTCCTATTGGCTGGTATCAGAGTTTGGCTACTTGTGTGCTTTCATCACCGCAGACAAAACTGCAGAGAAATCCTGGGTGTGGTCAGATAGAAGGGTTGTTGGTTAGTAATTAACATGTGTGCGCGTGTGTAAGTGTGTCATCGAGCTCGTGCCCACGTGTGTGCGTGTATGCGTGCGTGTGTGTGTTTGTGTGTGTGTGTGTGTGTGTGTGTGTGTGTGCAAGAGCACGCACATGTGTTTGTCTGTGCGCATTGGTGGGTGTATGCCTGAGTGCACCCGCATAAAAGTGCCTGTGTACGTTTGCATCTGCATACATGTGAGTGCGTGCAAAGCAGCACACGTTAATAACATTTGAGATGGCTGCCTCAAACAAGAAAAGACAAGAGCTGTTACCTGATCTCCCATTCCTTCACTGTTTGCTTGCATGTACAGCTTGTTCGCAGCAGTTGCCACAGGGAGCGCCTGATCGTGCTCCTCCCTGCACATTTGAACCCACAGATGTGACAATGGTGCCCAGCAAACATGTCCACAATCACATCACTCCCCCAGAACCGTACGACATTATAACGTTAGTAAACAAGCACACACACACGCTAAACAGACACTGACATATACCCACGCACACTGACATACACTTACGCACCCACCCACCCACCCACGTGTACGCACACATAGCTACACAAACACACACAAATAAATAAGAGTAATTACACACAACCACCCACCCCAATTCGATTGCAAGGCGAATGTCCTTTTGTTGATGCTTAAGCGGAAAGGCGGTGGGGTAGCTCTGCTTAATCATTGTAGGCCCCTGTTGATAAAATGGTTACCAAGTCACAGGTAATCAAAGATCAGGCAAGAAATCAGGCAAGAATTCAGGCAAGAGATCAGGCAAGAGATCAGTCATGAAAGTGAGGGATATATAATAAAATAATGAGGCAAGAAATTAGTCGTTAAAGTGAGGGATATATAATAAAATAATGAGGCAAGAAATCAGTCATGAAAGTGAGGGATATATAATAAAATTATGAAGCAAGAGACCAGTCATGAAAGTGAGGGATATATAATAAAATAATGAGGCAAGAGGTAAGTCATGAAAGTGAGGGGTATATAATAAAATAATGAAAGAAATTAGTCATGAAAGTGAGGGGTATATGATAAAATAATGAGGCAATAAATCAGTCATGAAAGTAAGGGATATATAATAAAATAATGAGGCAAGGGAAAACAATCATAAAAGTGAGGGAGGTGAGCAAGAATAAGGCTATCTCTGTCGACAGTCTGCAGGGCCCTAAGGACATATGATCTTGTGTCGACAGTCTACAGGAGTTAACCAGGGGGAGGTCACTCCCCCCTAAATGGGGGTCTACTTTTAGGATACTTTAGCCAGCTCCCTTGGCTGCACCATTCCCAAATATTTCACTGCAGACATGTTCTTTAGAGTTCCCAAAAATTTCACTGCAGACATGTTCTATAGAACTCCCAAATATTTCACTGCAGACGTGTTCTGTAGAGCCTAAGGCATCTCACAGACCAAAAGAGTTGGGATAATGGGGGGCTCATGTGTGTGCGGTGGGGTGCTGAAGGCTGAGGAGGGGGATACCCTAATAAAGGAAGGGCATAAAAACTGCCCAAATTCTGCTCTTAGACATTTAGAGTAGGCTTTAGAGTAGGACATCTAAGAAGTGTCGTGAACCCTCAGATGGACAAAAGAGAGGAAGGTCAGAATTCTGTCCCGGGCAAGTTTGAGCCTGATTTAAGGTTCATATGGTGGCAATTTTGGTTTAAAATTGAATTGAATAAGCATGTAAAAAATTAAGAAGTGGAAGTGGAACAAAAGGGCCAGCGGTTGGCCGTGGGTGAGCTGATATGTGGAATAGTTCACACAAATGGCTATTCTGCGCACATCTCAAATTGTTCAAGCAGGCTATCTATACTTACTTTTAAAAAGTTTCGTGTGAGATCATTCCTTTTCTGCACCCATTTTCCAGCCTACCACACACATAGTGTTTTTGCTCAACCTGGATGACCAAACAAATCACTAGAAAATATTTAAGCTCACCCTGGATGCCCAAAAATCACTAAAAAATGTTGTAAACATTGTACACGCAGTCTCAGAGCCAGGGAAGAAAGTTGTGGCATTTTCAATGCAAGTCTTTGATCTGGCACAGATAACCTCTTATGACGTGATGCAGAACAAAATATAATGTGTGACGTGATGCAGGACAAAAAATATGTGTGACGTGATGCAGGACAAAAAATCACATGTGACGTGATGCAGGACAAAAAACATGTGTGACGTGATGCAGGACAAAAATCACGTGTGACGTGATGCAGGATAAAAATCACATGTGACGTGATGCAGGACAAAAATCACGTGTGACGTGATGCAGGACAACAAATATGTGTGACGTGATGCAGGATAAAAATCACATGTGACGTGATGCAGGACAAAGAATATGTGTAACTACAGTTTGTGACGTGATGCAGGACAAAGAATATGTGTAACTACAGTTGACAAACATTGTGCCAACCCTCGTCCTGCATTTTGTTGCAAGGGGAAATGTGTGCCCTCTTCAAGTTTACATACAGGAGTAACCTCCCCCTGGAGTATATACAGTGACCTAGAGTAAATCTAGTGAGCTCCCCCTGGAGCATATATATATATATATATATATATATATATATATATATATATTGACCATCTGGAGTATATACAGTGACCTCCCCTTGGAGTATATACAGTGACCTAGAGTAAATCTAGTGAGCTCCCCCTGGAGTAAATCTAGCGACCTCCCCCTGGAGTATATAAGGTGATTTAAAGTAAATCTAGTGAGCTCCCCCTGGAGCATATATATATATATATATATATATATATATATATGTATTGACTTCTATCTGGAGTATATACAGTGACCTCCACCTGGAGTATATACAGTGACCTGGAGTAAATCTAGTGAACTCCCCCTGGAGTATATATGGTGACCTCCCCCTGGAGTATATATATAGCGACCTCCCCCTGGAGTAAATACGGTGACCTCAAGCAAATTTAGTGAGCTCTCCCTGGAGCATATATATATATATATATTGACCTCCCCCTGGAGTAAATATATTGACCTCCCCCTGGAGTATATAAGGTGACCTCCCCCTGGAGTTAACCCAGGACTGCGTAGCCTTAAATGCAAGGGGTTTCAAAACCTTTTCAAGTCAAGGGCGTGCGGAATTGTTTTAATGCAGGGGCCTTCTCCTTCAACCTGGCCTTTACAAGCAGGTAAGGGGGTGAAGGTCTTTGGGCACACCTTCAGTCCAAACATTGGGTTTGCAGTAGCTCCCAGGCCCAGCACATCAAGAAGGTCTTGCTGTTGGAGCCCACTCTGTGATATCCCCCAAAATGCAATGCGCACACGTTAGAACATGTGTGTGAGTGTGTGCACGCGTCTGTAAGTTTGCACGCAGCGTCTTTGTACAAGGGTTACTGTGTGCATTGTGCATGTGACACAAGTGTGCGTGCCTGTGCATGAGACACAAGTGTGTGTGCCTGCGCAAGTGACACAAGAGTGTTACTATGTGCATGTGACAAGAGTGTTACTATGTGCATGAAACACAAGTGTGTGTGCCTGTGCATGTGACACAAGAGTGCGTGCATTGTGCATGTGACAAGAGTGTTACTATGTGCATGAAACACAAGTGTGCGCGCCTGTGCATGTGACACAAGTGTGCGTGCATTGTGCATGTGACATGAGTGTTACTATGTGCATGTGACACAAGTGTGTGTGCCTGTGCATGTGACACAAGAGTGCGTGCATTGTGCATGTGATAAGAGTGTTACTATGTGCATGAAACACAAGTGTGCGTGCCTGTGCATGTGACACAAGAGTGTGTGCCTGTGCGTGTTCCTTTGTGTATGCGCCTGAGTTGTAATGTTTTAATTGTGTAAACTTTGGTGATTGTGAGTGCAAGGTACAAAAAACAGGCATCTGAGGTGCACACAGCTGCACGTACTCCTGCTCAAATCGCACGCGCACCTACTTGCACCTACTGCTGCTCATAAAAGCAAGGCTTCGTCAGCTCCCTACCGTCTGTCATCCCCCATGTTCTGTCGCCCCTTGGCATGTATATGCAGCTCACACGTTCAAACTATACCTCTGCCATCTGTCAGCGCTCTGTCCCCCCTTGGCATGCATATGCAGCTCATACCATACGATCCGAACCCACCTTGTCTGCTAGTGCAAGGCCCTCAGCAAAGGACGTCATCACAGAACCCATGATCATGTTGACGACCTGTGTCCGCACAGCAGAAAGCACACACACACAATCTTGCGCATGCACGTACGCAAGCATTGCAGCCATACATGCCACCCTGGATTTTTCAACGATCTTTGTCTGTTTGCTGGGCATCTGCGCCTTGGATTCAGTCATACAAAGTCTGTCTCTGCATGTAAAAATAATTTGTTGCTGCCAGCAGTGAACGGCGTCTTTACTGAGGTTTTCTTGTGTGTGTGTGTGTGTGTGTGTGTGTGTGTGTGTATATGTGTGCGCGTGTGTGTGCGTGTGTACGTGTGTGTGTGAGTGTATGTGTGTGTGTTTGTGTGTGTGTGTGTGCGCGTGTGTGTGTGCGCGTGTGTGTGTGTGCGTGTGTGTGTGTGACCTTGCGCCCCTTCTACCCTCGCTCCAACTTCTACCAAGGCAATAGTTGAGTGTGTCTACAGGCGCGTTAGTGCAAAACAGTGTGAAGCTCTTATGGAGCGCATTATACTCCTGGATAGGGTGTGATAATTAGAGACGGTGTACTTAGTCACAGTGTGACATTTACAGTGTACTTAGAGACAGTGTGATGCTTAGAGACAGGGACATGGCCGTTCAAGTTGTATATACACAAATCGTAATAAAAGGCGTGACGCTTAGAGACAGTGTACTTAGAGACAGTGTGATGCTTAGAGACAGGGACATGGCCATTCAAGTTGTATATACACAAATCGTAATAAAAGGCGTGACGCTTAGAGACAGTGTACTCAGAGACAGTGTGACGCTTAGAGACAGGAACATGGCCGCTCAAATTGTATGTATACAAATCATAATATCTATCTACAACATATAACACGAAATGCGTGTTTCATCGGCCACTAACCCAAATTACTATTCCTCCACTCGGAACGTTTAACTTTGACATCCTATATATATATGGCATGGTTCGTAATCTGTAATTGCAAGGGCCCAGAGCATGCCACCAAATCACGGGAGCACAGCAATATGGCGACAAGAATGTGCCGTGCCCGCACAGCATGTGCGTGTGAAGATGTGTGCCTCGATGTGCCACGCTAGGTGTTTAAGCGTGCCAAGTCAACGCACGCGTGAAGATGTGTGCCTCGATGTGACGCGCTAGGTGTTTAAGCGTGCCAAGTCAACGCACGCGTGAAGATGTGTGCCTCGATGTGACGCGCTAGGTGTTTAAGCCTGCCAAGTCAACACACGCGTGAAGATGTGTGCCTCGATGTGCCGCGCTAGGTGTTTAAGCGTGCCAAGTCAACACACGCGTGAAGATGTGTGCCTCGATGTGCCGCGCTAGGTGTTTAAGCGTGCCAAGTCAACGCACGTGTGAAGATGTGTGCCTCGGTGTGCCGCGTTAGGTGTTTAAGCGTGCCAAGTCAACGCACGTGTGAAGATGTGTGCCAAGATGCGCCGTGCTAGGTGTTTAAGCGTGCCAAGTCAACGCACGTGTGAAGATGTGTGCCAAGATGCGCCGCGCTAGGTGTTTAAGCGTGCCAAGTCAACGCACGTGTGAATATATGTGCCTCAATGTGCCGCGCTAGGTGTTTAAGCGTGCCAAGTCAACACACGTGTGAAGATGTGTGCCTCAGTGTGCCGCGCTAGGTGTTTAAGCGTGCCAAGTCAACGCACGTGTGAAGATGTGTGCCTTGCCACGCACAAGGCTGCTCTACGACAAAAGCATCGGCACTCGGCGAGTGTGCGCAGGGTTGCATGTAACTAGGGATGGCCAAAACCCATGTACCCATGTACGGTGTACATACGGTATTTTCGGCAGGGAAATGGTCGAATATACGGTCATATACGGAGCATATATACGGTTCTGGCAACCTTACACATAACAGAAGCAAGTCCTGCAGGTGACGCATATCAGCTTCTTTGATAGGGCACTGGCTGATGCCATTGGCTAGAGTGAGCATTTCTTTAAAGCGGCTCACGTGAACACTGCTTCTGTTTCTGGCTACTGCTATCTGGCTACAGTAATTGCTATGCTCGCAACACTGTATGAGTGCGGGTGATTTTTGGGTGGCAAGTGAAGGACCTCTTTTTCGTAGCTAGTGCCAGTGGCTGACGTGAGTCTCTTTTTCGTGCACGCTGCTTCAAATTGGTGTGTGTGAATTGGTTTAGGTTGCATATTACAGGATGTTGATATATGACCAGTCAGAGCATTAAATTGAGTGATTTTTTGTGTGGATTCCTTACAATAAATACAGACCATTGCAAAAACAATGGAGCAAAAAGACTAAGTGGTTGGTGAGATATGCAAATTAATGTGCCAAACCCCCTGGAAAACACGCATCTAGGGTACAGGTGTACGACGTGTGCTTTTTAGTCCTGTCATTCTGTACGCAGGGCGACTTGTCTAAATCTGAGCACATGCTCGGGTAGCTTATAAAGTCAGCATCAGTTTGAAGCTAGGTTGGGTCCAATTTGATGAAGTGACGTGTGAGTAGAAGCACCTTTCATGCAAAAAGGAGCATGTTTAGGCTTTTGCCCAGATAACCCCCTCTGTTAATATACATACATACATACTGCAGGGTGTTAATATATATACATACATATTGCAGGGTGCGCATGCGGTATTTTTGGCAGGAAAGGAGTGCGGCCTTATGTCATGTATGCAAGTATGGCGTGTACGTATTGTTGGTTCTAGAACCAACGAGACCAGCCCCTATGCACATTCTGATTCCCACCCGCCCGCTTCATGTATGCACAATTGCCCGCTACATGAAAGTGCAACAACAAATGGTATTCAAAAAGCTGCCTCTCTGCATAGTCCACCCACCAGATGCATGTTTGTACCATTGCCCTTTACATCGGTGTGTGTCCCCTCCCCACATGATTGCACCATTTGTGTGTGTGTGTGTGTCCACATTTGTGTGTGTGTGTGTGTGTTTTCGTGTGTGTCCCCTCCCCTCATGATTGCACCATTGCCCTGTACACCAACATTGCCTCTCTGCATAGTCCACCCACCAACTTCATGTTTGTACCATTGCCCTTTATTTTGGTTTGGATTACAAAGGCCTCCAGCCTGGCATGGCTGCTCAACCTTGCCCTTTACATCGGTGTGTGTGTGTATGTGTGTGTGTCCCCTCCCCTCATGGTTGCACCATTTGTCTGTGTGTGTGTGTGTGTCCTCATATGTGTGTGTGTGTATCCCCTCCCCTCATGATTGCACTATTGCCCTCTACACCAACATTGCTTCTCTGTGTAATCCACCCACCAGCTTCATGTTGGCGCCATTGCCCACTTCTCCCAAATAAAAGCTCGCTTTGCCCATCACTTCCAAGGGGGCAGCAACCGCGGAGTACAGCTCCTTATCACCTTAGTGACCAGGCAAACACACAGTGTCTTAACACATGTTATATATAATCACACATATTATATATTATCACCCTGTGACCAGGCAAACACACAGTGTATAAACACATGTTATATATTACCACCTGGTGACCAGGCAAACACAATGTGTCTTAACACATGTTATATTGCATCACCTTGGTGACCAGGCAAACACACAGTGTCTTAACACATGTTATATATTATCACACATATTATATATAATCACCTTGATGACCAGGCAAACACACAGTGTCTTAACACATATTATATATGATCACACATATTATATATTATCACCTTGGTGACCAGGCATGCACAATGTGTATTAACACATGTTATATAGCATCACCTTGGTGACCAGGCAAACACAATGTGTGTAAACACATGTTATATACTATTACCTTGGTGACCAGGCAAACACATACTATGTATTACCACCTTGGCGACCAGGCAAACACAATGTGTCTTAACATGTTATATATGACCATCTTGGTGACCAGGCAAACACACAGTATATTAACTCATGTTATATAGCACCACCTTGATGACCAGGCAAGCACACAGTGTTTTAACACATGTTATATATGACCACCTTGGTGACCAGACAAACACAAACACCAAAAGGTGATGGGTTTATAGGGCTTGCATTGAGTGCCTTGCTAGATCGACCAAAACCCTACTCAATGGTAGATGAAGGAAGTCCTCAAATTCACTCGTCACTTTTCCTTCTCCTGGGCTAACAAATGCTCACTTCAAACCATTGTTGAAACTGCCGCAGGCTGTCCCTTCCAAACTACTAGACCAACGATTGTTTACTTTAAACCATTGTTTAAGCTACCACACAGATAGAGGTCTGCATCATTGCTGAAACTACCACAGTAACAAAAGGGGTCCTTGCATCAGCCAGCCCCCAGCATGGAACTTATGGCCGTGACAATTCGATCGACTATAGAGAGGATCTGGAAGCAATTCAGGATATGCATTGATCCAAGTCGGCGTGATTTCCGACAATCCTGTGTCCGGAATCACGCATTTCACACACCTGCTGCCAGGAAGACTTTGTCCAGAATCACACATTACACACACCTGCTGCTAGAAAGACTTTGTCCAGAATCACACATTACACACCTGCTGCTAGAAAGGCTTTGTCCAGAATCACGCATGACACATACCTGCTGCTAGAAAGGCTTTGTCCAGAATCACGCATTACACACACCTGCTGCTAGAAAGGCTTTGTCAAGAATCACGCATGACACATACCTGCTGCTAGAAAGGCTTTGTCCAGAATCACGCATGACACATACCTGCTGCTAGGAAGACTTTGCCCAAAATCACACATTACACATACCTGCTGCTAAGAAGATCAGCATCCCGTCCTGTAGGTGCAGGCATTGGGATTTGGACAAGGCAATACATTTCAGTTGGCAGAATCGAGGAGGCGCATGAAAAACTAAAGTCACTGGTGCTATCAGGACGTGACGCCGAAACAAACAGCTGAGCATGTGTGTGCCAGGGAGGGCAAAGGACAGAGAGAGCTACAGAGAAGCGCAGTGCGGCAAAACAGCATTGATGGGGTACGTAAGAGGACTAGACTAGAGAAGAAGCATGCAACAGGAATTTGTTAGGGGGCACACTTTTGACGACTGCTGGGTGTATTATTAACAGGGTGCAATCGTCACGATAATCACATATGCTCGACTTCTTTTGCAATCTTATGCATACACTCACACATACTCGCACACACACACTCTCACACACACAAGCACGCACGCTCGCACGCACGCACACACATACACACACGCATGCACACACGCACGCACGCACACACACATACACACAAGCAAGCACGCATGCAATGCACAGGCAAGCACGAGATGGCGGGCAAGTGTGTGGCGGTGCTTCCATTTAGCTCCCCACTTTTGTCTCTCACCTCTGCGGGCTTTTTACTGCCTGAAACTGGAGCCTCTAGGTACGCGGCCCCTGTCTTTCTCACACTAGCTGCGATGGCCTGCATGCACAGAAAACCATGGAGGTCACCTTAACGAAACAAGTGTCTGTGCGTGTAGGTGTGTGCGTGTGAATGTGTGTGCAGTTGTAATCGATGGACCTAATGTTGTTTGCACATGACCAAAAGTGTGGAGCAGAATGTGTAAAAACATATAAAGGTGGTCACTTCTTACAAGAAGAGTGAGGGACTAATGCGCATGTGCTGTTTGCATGGCACGAGGCATTCGGATGATAGCACGAGAGCTGTTTGTGAGCAAATTCAATTTTGAGGCACATGAAAGCGTGGTCAGGCCTTGCATGCAGCGTGCTACAGTGGTGTGTATCTCTGAGAGTGCCTTGACGATTGTTGGGTGTAATATTAAGCAGGGTGTTCATTGTTTGCACACACACACACACACACACACACACACACTCACACACACACAAGACGCACATACACACAAGCTGTCCCGCACACACCAGCACACCATAACAAGTTGAAGAAGCAAACGCCAAGGAATGTCAAACCTGAGCAGTTGCTGCATCAATCGTAGAGACGTCTACATAGCCTTTGCCCTTGCCAAGCCCTGAGACGCAACAGATTAAAATGAGTAAATACATTGCAGCATCAATCGTAGAGACGTCTACATAGCCTTTGCCCTTGCCAAGCCCTGAGACGCAACAGATTGAAATCGGTAAATACATCGGTAGATATATACACTGAAATAAATAACAAATCAATGCGGTAGATATATACACTGAAACAAATAACAAATCAATGTGCATCAAGTAAAAAATTTAAGCCGGTGCTTACGTAAGCCAGGGGCACCGACCACCACCTTGGGCCCTGAAAAAGAAAAGTTTTTGATTTGGTGGGTCAAATGGAGCAAGCTAAGACCAGAATCCGGAGTGAATCTGAAATTCAAAGTTGACGACAAGTGTAGTATAGGGCACTTTAAGCAATTCTAGGTCCGTACCAATCGAAGGAGCTGGTAGAACGGGAGGTGGTTTTAACACACAACTAGCCTGTCCATGCTCCAGGTATGACGCAGGCACAGTTGCGAGGTATCCAACAGGCACTGTCAGTTAAAGCAGGGAGGTCAATGTAGACACACGCTCACCCTGCAGCCCCATGGCACTCCACCACACCATTCAGATGATTAATAGATGAATAATAGCAAAGGCCTGTTTTGGCTGACCTCTCGTGATCGTGACGTCGAGTGAAGTACTGATTTTTCCGGGCATCGAAGCCGACCATGGCGGTAAGGGTGTCATACACTCTGAACGGGATACCGAGCATCTCTCTCACGCACGCTTGTGCTTGCAGGGAGTGTGTTGACAAGATTTTGATCAGACCAGCTTGTTCCCCCATTGATTAATTTCCGTACTAGTTGTGTTTCCATACAAGAGCCCACGGCTCCTTTTCCTCGATGATGTGAGAAACGGCCTCACACACACACACACAAACACACACACACAAACACACGCACACACACAATCCGTAATGCCTGCGTAGCTTTCCCTGTTTTCCAGCAAAGCTATAAGAAGGCGGCATTGTCTTAATTCAATGTGAAGAGCATTAAAAAAAAGCGAGCAAACATTGTGCACATTATGAGCGCTCACATTTAGAGAGCATGGGCACAATGTACGGTACGGTACCTGCAACGATGCCGTCTGCTTGAGATGCCACTTCCATTGCTGCCTGGGGGTCGGACAGCATGGCGAACGTGATGTCCGCTGCCGATGCAAGCGTCGCCGGGTTGTCACAGGCCTGTGTGATTTGGCCAGAGACGTTGTGAACGTATCAAACACCTCGATGGTTTGAATTATACGAATGTCTGCTGTTGATGCAAGCGCCGCCGGGCTGTCACAGGCCTGTGTGATTTGGCCAAAGACATTGTGAACGTAGCAAACACAGTGTGAACGTAGCAAACACATTGTGAACGTAGCAAACACATTGTAAACGTGGCAAACACCTCAATGGTTTGAATCATACGAATGTCTGCTGTTGATGCAAGCGCCACCGGGCTGTCACAGGCTTGTGTGATTTGGCCAGAGACATTGTGAACGTGGCAAACACAGTGTGAACGTGGCAAACACCTCGATGGTTTGAATTATACGAATGTCCGCTGTTGATGCAAGCGCCACTGGGCTGCCACAGGCCTGCGTGATTTCGCCAGAGACATTGTGAACGTAGCAAACACATTGTGAACTTAGCAAACACATTGTGAACGTGGCAAACACCTCATTGGTTTGAATTATACGAATGTCCGCTGTTGATGCAAGCGCCACTGGGCTGCCACAGGCCTGCGTGATTTTGCCAGAGACATTGTGAACGTAGCAAACACATTGTGAACTTAGCAAACACATTGTGAACGTAGCAAACACATTGTGAACGTAGCAAACACCTCAATGGTTTGAATTATACGAAAGTCTGCTGTTGATGCAAGCGCCGCCGGGCTGTCACAGGCCTGTGTGATTTGGCCACAGACATTGTGAACGTAGCAAACACATTGTGAACGTAGCAAACACATTGTGAACGTGGCAAACACCTCAATGGTTTGAATCATACGAATGTCTGCTGTTGATGCAAGCGCCACCGGGCTGTCACAGGCCTGTGTGATTTGGCCAGAGACATTGTGAACGTGGCAAACACATTGTGAACGTGGCAAACACCTCAATGGTTTGAATCATACGAATGTCCGCTGTTGATGCAAGCGCCACCGGGCTGTCACAGGCCTGTGTGATTTGGCCAGAGACATTGTGAACGTAGCAAACACATTGTGAACGTGGCAAACACATTGTGACCGTAGCAAACACCTCAATGGTTTGAATTATACGAATGTCCGCTGCCGATGCAAGCACCGCCGGGCTGCCACAGGCCTACGTGATTTGGCCAGGGACTCACACCTTGCTTACTGGACAACTCACACCGCTTACAACTCACACCGCTTACTCACACCGCTTACTGGACAACTCACACCGCTTACTCACACTGCTTACTGGACAATGGTGCCTGTGTTGTTAAAGATGCGAATACCATAATAACATCGCCGTTCCATTTGACGAATGTGTGTGTTGAAATGTTAAACCAAACAGGCAGATGAAGCCATTCCCCACATACCCAACGTCTTTAAATGAGGGACTGCGGGTATCTAGCTACCACACCACTTGATGAACGTAGGTCACGATGAGAAACTACATTGGGATTGCGGGTATCTAGCTACCACACCACTTAATGAACGTAGGTCACGATGGAAAACTACACAGGGATTGCGGGTATCTAGCTACCACACCACTTATGAACGTAGGTCACGATGAGAAACTACACAGGAAGGCAAGAGCTGTTCCCCGCATGTCGTACATCCAACTGTTTTGGATGAAGGAATGTGGGTGTCCGGCTATGACATCATGCCCAAGCTAATTTCTATGTTCGCTCTCTGGACAAATGAGGTGAACCCTAGCAGATGTTATTTTCTGCAGCTGGTCAGCAACATCAGACGCTCACATTGTGAACGTAGCAAACACCTCAATGGTTTGTATTGATCACGAATGTTCATAAACCCCACTATGTGGACTGTGAGATGTGGACTGTGAGAACAAAGAACAGACATAAGGAACGTACAACCCATTTAAATCCTTTTAGCAGCAACCATTGTGAGCTGCTTTCTGGTGCTGCGACTAATCTCATTCATGTGTACTAAGAGTAAGCGGGCTTTCTTTTAAGCTGAGGCGCACATACCCCATTCTTCTTAACCGTCCTCTTTTTAATTTCATTCTTACCTTTGCTCCCAACGCAACCAAAGGCTCGCACTTTGCAGCATTCCGGTTCCAGACATGCACTGAGAAAAGGAGCAGGTGACGGTCGCAGCGCTTAATTAGTAATATGCAGCGAGGCTGAGAATGGAAGTTAAGGCACACTCATACACCAGACATGCACTGAGAAAAGGAGCAGGTGACAGTCGCAGCGCTTAATTAGTAATATGCAGCGAGGCTGAGAATGGAAGTTTAGACACACTCATACACCAGACATGCACTGAGAAAAGGAGCAGGTGACGGTCGCAGCGCTTAATTAGTAATATGCAGCGAGGCTGAGAATGGAAGTTTAGACACACTCATACACCAGACATGCACTGAGAAAAGGAGCAGGTGACGGTCGCAGCGCCTAATCAGTTACCTATATGCAGCGAGGCTGAGAATGGAAGTTAAGGCACACGCATATACACACATATACACACAAGCACACACATGTATACACACAAGCACACACATATATACACACACACAAACGAAGAGTTGCTGGCAAAACGCACGCTTACCTTCATAGCCAGCTGCGATGAGGCGTTT
>Ga0307968_1000589_pt1:17500-26651 | contig 26651 bp, 29 predicted proteins | sample OrgLakmetagen650_FD_201834 | JGI IMG/M metagenome (GOLD analysis project Ga0307968, IMG submission 201834) | Saline water microbial communities from Organic Lake, Antarctica - #650 | ecosystem: Environmental > Aquatic > Non-marine Saline and Alkaline > Saline | place: Antarctica...
ATGGTGAGCATGTACGAGCTGTATAATTGATGATCCTCTTGTGTGTCATAAAATGCCGCCCTCTTCTCTGTAACTCTGTAACAATTGCTCAGTAACAACCACCTTACAACAATATGCAAGACATGCTGTTTTGCATGGTTGCAATTGCACTAAAGCACATGCCCAAGCACACACACCAGTGTATACATAATACGTACCCTTAATTGGTCGCTCCCTTTTGTCAAACAAACACGTGCATGCACACATGTGTGAACACACATACACACATACACACGCACACACACACTCTCTCATAGGAGGCAGCTGCCCTCACCGGGGGGCTGACTGTGAACGGAAAAAAGAGGAAGATTGTGGTGACCGGCTGTCTCGCACAGAGGTACAACACACAGCTGGCAGCTGACATGCCGGAAGCTGATCTGGTAGGTCTGTGGTTTTTTGTCTGCCTATGCACACATGTGTACTTAGTAAGTACCACTTACATGCATGACTCCACTCACCACTGCAACCCCAAGGGTCGCGCATCAATGATAAAACATGTGTTGCTAATTTTGGCAATGTAGAGGGCTTTGACCCTTTGATTTGCTTGGCATGCTGATGATATGCTGCCATATCTACTGCCTGCCGACGTTCTTCAGAGCTCATGTCAAGGTGCTCGCAAATGTGCGCTGTGCTGTGCTGTGCTGTGCTGTGCTGTGCTGTGCTGTGCTGTGCTGTGCTGCTGAGTTTTTTGTGCATAACCACACTCGGGTTTACATTTGAATATGCATGTAAGTGAGTGAGCAGCCTTAGCATGTCTAAGCCATGCACATTTGAATGCCCTTATGTCTTCAAAACACGTGTGCAGTCTTGAAAATGGTTAGGCAGTGCCACTGCTTGCACATGACACAATCAAAGCATAGACTAGTCAAGGGTGTAGGAATCAAGTTCCGGTTCAAACATACAGATGTTCGAGCTTTGTTACATTTGAGGTTGATCCCTTTGTCACATTCCCCCTTGTTACATCTCCCTAGTATTCCCCTATATATTTCCCTAGTTGCATTTCCCTTTGTTACATCTGAGCTTGATCCCTCTAAACACATTTCCCTAGTTACAATTCCCCCTGGTTACATCTCTCTAGTATTTTCCTATATGTTTCCCTAGTTACATTTCCCTTTGTTACATCTGAGCTTGATCCCTCTAAACACATTTCCCTAGTTACAATTCCCCCTGGTTACATCTCTCTAGTATTCCCCTATATGTTTCCCTAGTTACATTTCCCTTTGTTACATCTGAGCTTGATCCCTCTAAACACATTTCCCTAGTTACAATTCCCCCTGGTTACATCTCTCTAGTATTCCCCTATATGTTTCCCTAGTTACATTTCCCTTTGTTACATCTGAGCTTGATCCCTCTAAACACATTTCCCTAGTTACATTTTCCCCCTGGTTACATCTCCCTAGTATTCCCCTATATGTCTCCCTAGTTGCATTTCCCTTAGTTACATCTGAGCTTGATCCCTTTGTCACATTTTCCTTTGTCACATTTCCCTTTGTTATGTTTCCCTCTGGGTACATTTCCCCCTGGTTACATTCCCTAGTATTTCCCTATCTCCCTAGATACATTTGCCCCCCTAGTCACACTTTCCCCTAGTTACATTTCCCTAGTTACCTTTCCCTTTGTTACATTTGAGCTTAATCCCTTTTTTGCATCTCCCTAGTTACATTTCCCCCTCGTTACATTCCCCTAGTATTTCCCTTTGCTTCATTTGAGGTTGATCCCTGTCGCTGAAAACACGTGGCCTTGTGCAAGCATTGGAAACACCCACTTAAAGGAACACTGCTTCCCAAGCTCATGCACAACGCCACCCACAAACAATAACACACGCTCAGACACACATGAATGCAAACACAAACACACACACACACATACACTCGAATACACACAAGCGCAAGCACACACATGCACACGCTCCCACCTCCTATCTCGTCCTCACGACAGAAATGCACAAACAAAAAACATACGCATGCACACATGCCCACACAAACGTCTGCACGCACACACACACACACTCACTCAGGTGATGGGGTTTGAGAACTACGAAAAGCTCCCCTCCAGCTTGCAAGGCCTGATGGGTAACGGCACAGACGTGCAGGAGCAGGCGGCAGCCAGCACCTCTGACAGGGTACAGGTGGGTAGCACCTCTGACAGCACCTCTGACAGGGTTCAGGTGGGTAGCACCTCTGACAGCACCTCTGACAGGGTACAGGCAGCCAGCACCCCTGACAGGGTACAGGCAGCCAGCACCTCTGACAGGGTACAGGCAGCCAGGGCCTCTGACAGGGTACAGGTGGGAGAGATGTGAGATCCTGTGTAAACAGGACTGTTCACGTGAGAGAGAGGGGTGTAAGATCCTATGAACCACGGATGAGCAGGATCGTTCAGGTGAGAGATATGAGATCCTGTGCGTCATATGCAAGGTTGGCCAGAACCATAAATATACGGTGTATATATTAGGTATCTTTGGCAGCGAAATCACTGAATATACGGTTGTATACGGTGTATATATTCGGTTTTGGCCAGCCTTAGTCATATGTAAACAGGACTGTTCACGTAAGAGGGAAGGGTGTGAGATCCTATGAACCACGAATGAACAGAGGATCGCTCACGTGAGAGGGAAGAGTGTCTGTAGGATCTTAGGAGTCACAAATGAAGAGGGACACTAATATGAGAGAGACAAGTGTGCGTGAGATCCTGTGGAAAAGAAGGGTTTGAGTGGGTGCCGAAATCAAGCCCCCACGCCCTGCTAGAAGACAGCCTGGCCTGGCTTCTGCCATTCTGCCATGTTACGCTACATTACTTTTGCGAGGTGACTCATCCTTTGGACCAAACGTAAGGGGTAGTTGCTATGGAAATGCGCTGACCGGTAGATTTGGTAGGCGTGGTGTTTGTGGTGTTGGTGGATGTGTGTGTGGGGATGAGGGATGGCTGGTGCAGTAATGGCTGAATGAGGAATGTGGTTTCCCTGGATGCTTTGGTGGTGTTATGGCTTGTGCAACACCAAAACAAAGAATGACCCTAAATCACTTGTTACAACTAGGGTTGGCCAGAACCGTGTAGAAACGCCGTATATGACCGTACATATAATGAAATTCCTGCCAAACATTCCGTATACACACCGTATATATGTATATATATGGTTCTGGCCAACCCTGCTATCACACATACTTACACACGCATACTTACACACGCATGCACGCTCGCACCTTGAGTCAGGGTCTCACTCTCAAACAAACCAGTTGCACATACACGCGCACATGTGCACACAGGTTGGTGCCGCCACCCTCGGCTTCCGTCCCGAGTGGGATCGTCACAGGTAAATTTATGCGCAAGCTCTGCACACAATCCAATCAGTGGGATGCATCATATATTATATGCCCTTATACAATTCAAAATTTTAGGTGAAAAGAGCCATTTCAGTTTGGTTTTCAGTTTGAAGGGTCAGGTAGGTTGCAGGTGCGTGGTGCGTCACATGGTTTGGCACCATTGAGCCAACAAGGCGCCTGAAGTTTTGTACAATTTTGAGCAGGCCCCTGTGTAGTTTTGTACAATTTTGAGTAGGCCCCTGTGCAGTTTAGTATAAATTTGAGGGCAAGCCCCTGTGCAGTTTTGTACAATCTTAGGGCAGGCCCCTGCACAGTTTTGTACACAATTTCGTGCAAGCACGCACGTATGCACTGACACATTCACGTGCACCTACGCTTGCGCTAAACCTCGCCACAGGCTCACTCCCAAGCACCATGCCTACCTGCACATATTTGCACGTTCACATGCACACGAATATTTACGCTTGCGTTAAACCTTGCCACAGACTAACTCCCAAGCACCATGCCTTCCTGCACACATTTGCACATACACATGCACACAATTTTACGCTTGCGTTTAACCTCGCCACAGGCTCACTCCCAAGCACCATGCCTACCTGCACATATTCACATATTTGCACGTTCACATGCACACGAATATTTACGCTTGCGTTAATCCTCGCCACAGGCTCACTCCCAAGCACCATGCCTACCTACGTGTTGCCGAGGGTTGCAGCCACGCATGTACTTTCTGTGCCATCCCAGGATTCAGGTGTGCAGAGTGCCTGCATAAGTATGAGAAGTGCCGTAGGGCTATGAGAAGTGCCGTAGGGCTATGAGAAGTGCTATGAAGGGCTATGAGAAGTGATATGAAGGGCTATGAGAAGTGCTATGAAGGACTAGGAGGAGAATAAGGGCTATGAGAAGTGCTATGAAGGGCTATGAGAAGTGCTATGAAGGACTAGGAGGAGAATAAGGGCTATGAGAAGTGCTATGAAGGGCTAGGAGGAGAATAAGGGCTATGAGAAGTGCTATGAAGGGCTATGAGGAGAAGAAGGGTGCCATGAAGGACTAGGAGGAGAATAAGGGCTATGAGAAGTGCTGTGAGAAGTGTCGTAGGGCTACCCGTAGTACTTTGACTAATCAATTGATTGTCGGGGCAGCTCGCAATGTTCAATGAAAAATGAAGAATGTTTGGGCCTTGCAATACTTGGACTCTGAACTGCCTGTTCTTGGCTGAAGACTGCAGTTCAAATGCCTGCCCAGAAAGCAGGTGCTCCACACAAGACTGCCAAGAAAGTGGTGGCAGAGATTTAAGGTGTGTTGAGGGTGCTTGAGAAGCAATCTAATCATCTCTTTTTTGGAGCGACATACAGTTGGGACAAACTCGACAACGCACTAAACCACAGTCACCTGCCATCTAGTACAAAGAAATCCGCTAAGAAGTTGGGCGTGAAGGCTGGTGATATTAGTAAAGCACCTGTTCCCTTTCTTCCCAAACGCCGCCCACCTTTTACCTCTCAGACTTTGAACCACTCCTTGCCTCAACAACATTGTAATGCACCACTCCATCCGGCCCCTACTTTTCAGCAATATTTTCCTATGCCGCCCACCGCTCCACCCCCTTATGTTAATGGTCATGCGGAAGGGAATCGTATTGGCCCACCTTACACGTCTGGTGCACACACACATGGCCACAACCCATGAGACAAGGGCCCATTGGGTTGTGGGTCAAGGATTGGGGCGCATAGCGCCTTGCAGGAAGCGACCTGGAATAGAAGTATGCTAAAGAGAGAGTTGTGTTCTCCAAGGAATAAAAAGAATGGATAAGGGAAGCAGAAACCGGCGAAAACCAGAAAGTGAGAACATCTCACTTTATGCTACACTTCAAGAACCTGAGTTCAGGTGCTTCACACTGAACTCATAAGTTTCAGCAGCAGTCACGCGAACACCTTCCATGTCATTATCAGGATTAAAGTGTGCAGTATACCTGGTGTCTGTAATTTCATGTCACGCACTACTAAAGTGTGCACATCCAAATGTACGCCTTCGGTGCAAAGTTCGGATTCGGGTCTGAAGTTTGCCTGGAATATGTTTTACATTTGCGCCTAGGAAAGTGGCAAGTGGTATCAACAGCTCGCATGAACATGTATATGTGTGTGTGTTTGTGTGTGTGTGTGTGTGTGTGCAGACTCAGGAGTCAGTCACACAGTGCACCTGATCTGTGTCCTTATACAGGCACGTTGCTTACACCAAAACCATAACTATACCTGCTTTCATCTTGGCATGTCTTGACCAACGTGCATTGCTGCAGCAAGAATGTGCTAGGTTTTGCCTTGGCACGTCTGGCGGCTAGGTATTGCAGCAGGGGGGCGAAATTGCACCAAAACCAAAACTATACATGCTTTCATCCAGACGTGCATTGTTGCAGCATGGGGGGTTATGCTAGATGAAACCAGGCGTCTGGTAGTTAGTGCTTAGGTAACGTTTTACATGCAAAATGTGCTGTTGCTTTTAGGCAGGGGCAAACTCTGCAGCTAACCATGGCGCTGTGATGGTACTCATGCAAAACAATGTGCTGCTGTCCGTGTGAGTTTTGCAGCGAGCGAAGACGCTGTGATGGTACTCATGAAAAATAATGTGTTGTTGCCCTTGTGCAGAGTTAGGTGTTGCGGCAAGGCAAGACGCTGTGATGGTACTCATGCAAAGCAATGTGCTGTTGCCCGTGTGCAGGGGCAAGTTTTGCGGCAAGCCAAGACGCTGTGATGGTACTCATGCAAAACGTCGCGTGCTGTTGCCCTTTTGCAGAGTTAGGTTTTGCAGCAAGCCAAGACGCTGTGATGGTACTCATACAAAACAATGTGCTGCTGCCCGTGTGAGTTTTGCGGCAAGCCAAGACGCTGTGATGGTACTCATGCAAAACGTCGCGTGCTGTTGCCCGTGTGCAGGGGCAAGTTTCGCAGCAAGCCCTGGGCGGCGGTGCTTGAAGAGGCCAAGCGCCTAGTGGCCAGTGGTGTGCGAGAGCTCAACCTGATAGCCGAAGACACGAACCAGTATGGCATGGTAAGGAAGAGGCGTGTGTGTGTGTCTCAGTGGTATGCAAGAGCTCAATCTGATAGCCGAAGACACGAACCAGTATGGCATGGTAAGGAAGAGGCGTGTGTGTGTCTCAGTGTGTAAGAGAGGATGCTGAAGTAGAGAAGAACCCCATGGTGATGTGATCTGGATTTTTGGTATGCTAATTTGTGAAGACTTGCTTTTGTATAAACGTTTTTGTATAAACGTGGAGCAGCGCAGGCCTGGATAGGAAATGTATGTGCTCATGTGGAGCAGCGCAGGCCTGGATAGGAAATGTATGTGCTCATGTGGAGCAGCGCAGGCCAGGATAGAAAATGTATGTGCTCACGTGGAGCAGCGCAGGCCTGGATAGAAGATGTATGTGCTCATGTGGAGCAGCGCAGGCCTGGATAGAAAATGTATGTGCTCACGTGGAGCAGCGCAGGCCTGGATAGAAAGCGAGGCATACAAACCACTTGTAGCCTTTGTAGCCTTTGTAGCCTTTGCAGCCTTTGTAGCTTTTGTAGCCTTTGCAGCCTTTGTAGCCTTTGTAGCCTTTGTAGCCTTTGTGGCCTTTGTGACCTTTGTAGCCTTTGTAGCCTTTGTAGCCTTTGTAGCCTTTGCAGCCTTTGTAGCCTTTGTGACCTTGTGGTTTTGCATGCTTCTGTACAGTATGCTGTACAGCACTGTTGTAAGATTTGGGGATGCAAGGCAGACAGGCTTCTCACAAAACAAATTTACATGAGTATGTTGCGATCAGCTGCACACACACACACACACATGCACACACACATGCACGTGCACATGCGTTTATGCACAGGACCGTCGTGATGGCTATGGCCTAGCCGAGCTGATGAGGGAGCTAGGAAAGCTAGAGGGCTTGCACTGGATGCGAATCCTGTACGCGTACCCTTCCTACTTCACGGAAGAGCTTATTGACGAAATAGCCACAAACCCGAAGGTAGCAACTGTGCTGCGGGTATGGGTTGTGTTGTTGCTGCAAACAAGCCCACTTTTATTCTGAAGTGCCTCACACACAACACACACATACTCACACACACAGGTACACACACACTCACACACACAGGTACACACACGCACATACATACACGCACACACACACATACACACACACACACACACGTGTGCAGGTGTGCAAATACATAGACATTCCGTTGCAGCACGTTAGCAACTTGGTGCTGCTCAGCATGAACCGGCCCCCCAAGGACCACACAGTGAACCTACTTAAAAAGCTGCGGGAGCGCATCCCTGACCTTGTTCTACGCACTACCTTCATCTGTGGCTTCCCTGGAGAAACGCAGGAGCAGCACAGGTGTGAATGAGGTGAAAAGAGGCTGCGACTCTGAACCTGAACCTCTGAGTTATATACACGTGGCAGTTTCTTTGGGTGTGGGTGGGTGGGTGTAAGTGTGTGTGTGTGTGGGTGTGTGTGTGATGTGATGGTGCTGCGCATTGCCTTTGTGAATAGCTTCCCTGGCAAAACCCAGGAGCAGCAAGCATAGGTGAAAAGAGACTGCGACTCTGAGGTATGCGTGTGGCGGTTTCCCTGGTGCTGCTCACGACCTTTGTGAATGGCTTTCCTGGCAAAACCCAGAAGCAGCATAGGTGAAAAGATACTGCGACTCTGAGGTATGCGTGTGGCGGATTCCCTGGTGCTATACTCACGACCTTCACCTCTATGGCTTTCCTGATAGAGCACACGAGCGTCCCAGAGGAACGGCTTATAGCTGCAATGTGTGATTGCGTGCATAGTGCGTACTTCATGACGTGTATGCACGCACTTCATCTGTGTGGCTTCAGTGTGGAGCATAAGAGGAGCACAGTGAAATGCAGGCATTTGTGTGCAGATCCATGGAGAAGTGCGTGAATTGAGGAAGGCATGGGTAGGTCCGTGGGTTGTCGTTGGGGAATGGAAAGGGCTAAGACGTATTGGTGCCTTAAAAGCCACAGAATAGAATGCAGTGCTGCATTTATCTTGGTGACGCAGAAGTGAAACTTGAAGGCGTCCAGTATTTTGTGTGTGCTTTCGATCTTTGCACACTCAAAACTCTGAGCCCCCCCACCTGCTTTCGATCTTTGCACACTCAAACTTTGAGCCCCCCCCCACTTTCGACCATTGCACACTCAAATTCTGAGCCCCCCCCCCTGCTTCTGTGTTCACAGGGAGCAGAAGTGAAACTTGAAGGCGTCCAGTCTTTTGTGCGTGCATAACTTTTGACTTTTTCACACTCAAATTCTGACCTCTCCCACCTGCTTCTGTATTCACAGGGAACTTGTGGACTTTTGCAAGGACTTCAAGTTTGAGCGCATGGGGGCCTTTGCTTATTCAGAGGAGGACGGTACACCTGCTGCTGACTTCCCAGAGCAGGTGCGCTGATGTCTGCTACACCCGGCTAGATTCTAGTCTAGTCTAGGTAGTCTAGTCTAGTCTAGTCTGGGTAGTCTAGGTAGTCTAGTCTAGTCTAGTCTAGTCTAGTCTAGTCTAGTCTAGTCTAGTCTAGTCTAGTCTAGTCTAGTCTAGTCTAGTCTAGTCTGGCCTGGCCTAGCCTAGTCTAGTCTAGTCTAGTCTAGTCTAGTCTAGTCTAGTCTAGTCTGGCCTAGCCTAGTCTGGTCTAGTCTAGTCTAGTCTAGTCTAGTCTAGTCTAGTCTAGTCTAGTCTAGTCTAGTCTAGTCTAGTCTAGTCTAGTCTAGTCTAGTCTAGTCTAGTCTAGTCTAGTCTAGTCTAGTCTAGT
>Ga0307968_1000591_pt1:2500-26622 | contig 26622 bp, 30 predicted proteins | sample OrgLakmetagen650_FD_201834 | JGI IMG/M metagenome (GOLD analysis project Ga0307968, IMG submission 201834) | Saline water microbial communities from Organic Lake, Antarctica - #650 | ecosystem: Environmental > Aquatic > Non-marine Saline and Alkaline > Saline | place: Antarctica...
TTTGCAGCATGTGGCTCATAAGAACATGCAAGCAGTGAGTGTTGGGTACTCACATCAATGGTACCCCAGAGACAGTCTGCCCTAATCAGGAGCAAACAAAGTCAACACGAGTAAGCTGACCATTCATCCGTCACAGGAAGCTGAGGAGGAGCAGCTGCGGGCCGAGCAAGAGGCCGCTCAACTTCGCAGCGAGCTGGGTACACTTCAGTCGGGAGGGGTTTCAGGGAGGGAGAAAGGAGAAGACGGCAGCATCAGTGGCAACCTGCCGCTGCAATCAAGGCGGTACGCTGGGCCAGGATCAGACCAGGTAAGACACACAGGCTGGTGTGTCAGGTGCATGATAGGTGCAACGTTAGGGCTTACACGGGCTGGTATCTGAGGGCAAGGTGGGTGGCAGGAGCAACGTTGGGGTTTACACAGGCTGCTCTGATGTGTTAGGTGGGTAGTAGGTGTATCGAAGGGCTTTAGGGCGTTAGACCAGGGCAGGGTGAGAGGAAGTGTAGGAGTCTGTTTCAGAAGAGGATCAGTGTCCATTTCAGGAGAGATTCCAAAAAAATGCTCACACTAGCCAGGGCCTCATCAATTTTTGACTTGCGTCTGTCCACGGACGAGGTAAGGAGCAAGCCTGCAGTCGCTCTGGGCCAGGCAGTTGTTTCAGGCCAGGGAGATGATAGCAAGTTTGTTAAAAGGAGGTACCCAGTGTAATTGGTATAAGATTATGAGCATATAGGTAGTATGGCAGAAGGCTGGTGGGTTTTTTAGGAAAGGAGGCGGAGGGGGCGAGCGTGTTTGCAAGCGTTAGCTCCTGGACTCTCCATGAAGTACATGCTCGAACTTGACACTCGACGTGTCAATACCTCTCGACAATCTTCTGCCTGAAAATCAAGGAGTTCTGTGTGTCTGCCTGCTTGCTATTTCTTCCCCAGCTTAGTCGCATGCTGATCACCCCCCAACCAGTTTACTGTGTACAACTTCACCCTTGAGTATGAGCTCTACCACCACGTTCAATGCACTCTTGGTATTGTAAGCTGCTCAGAGTAATTGATCAATATGCCAGTGCATGGTCGTACTAATTGTGTTTTAAGGTGGCCGTGGAGGAGGCTGTACGTGCTACCGAGTATGAGCGCTGCCGGGCAGAGGCACTGCTCGGTCGGCTCACAGCTGCCGAGGAAGAATTGGCCACAATGAGTCAGGTACAGCTGCAGGCTGCTACGTGAATGTGATGCGCTGAGCATGTTATCTGTCAGGACGGTTGAGTCAGAAGAAAAGACAAGGTTGCACTAGTATCACACATACATAAAAGCACTAGTATTGCACATACATAAAGTATTAAAGTATTACACATACACTATAAGTAATAGTCTATTATACATAACTCAAAGCATTACACATACAAAAGCACATGTACACATACCTTGAGAGCCCTCTTTTCCTGCTTTGCACGTCATTGATCTACCTTGTCTGTAACTGGTCATGGGAATGTTGTTATCAGGCTCGCAACGGACGTTGTTCTGACTTGACGGTGCCCTGCTGTGCGTGCCAAATCACACGGTTGTCATGGGTTGCGCCCTGCATGCCAAAGCTGCTTTGTGCATAGGTATACAAGACAAATGCTAGCTATAGAGCCGGCCAGATCCTTGCGAATGCGATGTGTGAGCAGTACACGTGGCGGGAGATCCTCTAATACACGGGCATATGCTGTGTAAATCAATCATTCTGTCCATATTCCTAAAGTGTATGCTTTGAGCAGGTGCTCATATCATGACTCATGAGTCATCGTGCCATGGGTGGCGCTGATGGTGTCATGAGTGGCGCTCATTTCATGAGCCGTGGTGTCATGAGCCATGAGTGGCGCTCATATCATGAGTCATGATGTTTGAGTGGTGGGTTTTATACGCCAGTGGAAACCTCTATGTTTCTCTGCAACTAAACAAGCAGATGGTAGCAGCAGCTGCTTTCTCTACCATATTGCACAGGGTATCTATAACCTGCTTTCCGTTTGTATATACTGTATATACACCATTTCCGTTCTGCCGTTTGCAGGAGGTGCAGCAGATGGAAGAGTTGAAGGTTGAGTTGTACAGCGTACGCCGTACTTTGCACCATTTACAGGTAAGCGGTGCAGAGTGGTGAAAAGTAAAAAAGGAAAGGAAAAAACTACGCAGGCAGTGAGAAAACCATCCCCACATTAATTAAGCAAATGGAGGCAGAATGGTGGATCTGCTCCTGTTATTCTGATGCAGAGACTGCAGCACGGCCGCTTCCTTGCCGAGCGAACACTTGGTGGCTGAACAAGGGTGACTTTCTTTTTTATCACCAAAGTGCATGTGTGCTTGCTCTGTTACATAAGAAGAGCCAAAACAAGCGATCTGATAATGGCCGCAACTCCAGCTCTCTACCTTGCAGTAATGATACAGTACCACCACCAAGGGGCGGCCAATCTTATAAATTTCACCGCCTTGCTTCCCTTATGACCTGGTGCCCGCGTCTGAGCGGGAACACACACTCCTGCTCTGCGTCGTGCCCGTTCTCACGACGCAGGCGGAGCAGTTCCATCAGCAGCATCTTCAAGAATCAGGAGCGCAGCAACAAATCTTGCTGCCCCCCCAATCTCTTCCACCCGAACCACATGGACAGCAACGGCTAGAAGGGAAACAGCAAGCACAGGAGAACGGGCACGCAGTTGCCCCAGCAGTCCCTCCCCTTGTGCACAAAGCAGAGTTGGAGGTGCTGCAAGCGAAGGTGGGATGGCTGTGTGTTAGATGGTGCTGGTATGTAAGTACGTACGTACGTACGTACGTACAGATGCAGATGGTGCTCAGCCTTCTCTCCTCTCTTGCCCAACCCTGCCATTCGAAATATTTGTGCAAACTAACGATGCCCACAGTTTCATGTATGTTTTGCGGCGAGCAGGTTGCGTGGAGTTATGGAACACGCTGGCTCGCACATGCAGAACATTTGTGTGGCACTATTTCCTTGCAGGTAGCCAAGCTGAAAGCCAGCAGAGACAAGCTGTTGGAGCAGATCGATAAGCAGTGGGAGGAGCTAGATCGTGTAGGTCTAGAGTCCAAGGCTGCCAACGATGAGCTGGCAAGCATGCGGCGGCTGGCAGCCAACTGGGAGGCGCAGGCACAAGACAGCTTGGCGCATGTGGACCGCTTGAAGGTGGGCTGTTGTGTGGACATGTGTGTTGTGTGCTGTGTTGCGAACATGTGCTCTGTGTGCTGTGCAGGCTTGACCAGGACTTGGGTGCTTATACACCATTAATTTGACCGTTCAGTTTTTGAAGTTGTTCTAATTTTACATATACCGTACCTTCTCGTATCCTTCCCGGTGCCTAAATTCCATAATATTAAACGTAACCCCGGGTAACTCCAGAGCCTCAAAATATATATTTCAGCCTTTCCCGTATGAACATCGGTGGGCATGTATCCCAGGCAGTGCGTGTGCGTGTGTGAGTATGCGTGCACATGCGCGTGTGTGCGTGCGCATGTGTGTCGTGCTGTGTGTGTATGTGTGCTCACGTGTGTGTGGTGCTGGGGCGCATGTGTGTCGTGCTCCAGGTGTTGTCCAGGAGTGTTGTGCTCCAGGTGCTGTCCAGGAGTGTCGTGCTCCAGGTGCTGGGGCGCATGTGTGTCGTGCTGCAGGTGCTGGGGCTGCTGCAGGTGCTGGGGCAGGTGCTGGGGCTGGTGCTGCAGGGGCTGGGGCGGGGGCGGGGGCGGGGCCTTCTCCACTCATCACTGTTCACTCACCCACAAAACTGTGTTTTCGCCAATCCCGGGCAACCCCGGATCCTCAAAATAAATATATATTAAACGATACCGGAACCACCCCGGAGGGCAAAAAACGTTATTTACCCGGGATGATATCGGAATTGTACGGTACCCCATTTTAGTACATTATACAAAATTCTAGCCACCCCAGGGTGGTGTCTTTTTTATAGCACTTGGAAGATTAGGTCTTGATGCTTTGAGCTTACTATCCTCTGTACCTTTAACCTTGCTTTGGAGAAAGAAAAACTTGTGCAAGCACTTACATTTCAAGCACATTTCCTTACGAGAGCGTCAAATAGAAATGCATAGAAAGCTTTACACCGCAGTCCTGTCCAATGCTGTGTGACATGCGTAACACGGAATTAAATTTCACAACACCAATGTTTTCATTACTAGCTTGCTTAATTCTTTGCCAGGGCGGTCCTATGATGCACATTTGTTTTGCACGATGCAAATGTACAGTACCGGCCAGCGCTGCTCATCTGGATTCATTCACCTGTAATGCAGCATCGCGACAAGAAAGGCTTCAAGATGCAAGTTTTGGTAGCACTGTCTTTGCCTGTACTCGCAGGAGATGCTGGAGGAGGCATCCACTTGGGGTGAGCAGCCAGAGCCGGCTGTCAGCATTGAGAACGGGCCACATCCGCAAGGCAATGGAGACGCAACAGGTCAGTGGCCCTGGAAAGAAAGCTGCTCGCTGGCTGGGGTTCACACGCTTAAATAGGACAGTGATGCAAGCACATATCTGGAAGACCTGTACGTACTGTTTGGTTTGCCTCCCATCAGTCTGCCATGTTCCCATTTGGTGTTAACAATTATTTTGTTTCAGCACACATCGTACATGAGATGGGCCACTCATTCATATCATCTCATCATATGAAGAACCCTTTTGCTGATGCAGGCACACATACAGCTGCAGGGGCAGCCCTCCTCCAAGAAAAGGCCCATAGCGCTGAAATGGAGCTCCATGCGCGTGCTCTTGCTGCAGAGCTACTCAGAGCCCAGCACGCCAGCATGTCCATAGGCAAGGCGGTATTGCCCGCACTCAGCGGTATAGAACATCGGCTTCAGAGCTGCTGCAAAGGGTTGCATCTGGAAGGTGCTGCGCGCAGATGAGCCTGGGTTTGATCTATAGAAGAGTGGAATTCGATGAAACTTAAAACTGGATTGAAGAAGGTCTCTGGATATTATTCCACTGAGTGCCACACAAATTACAAATTACATAAAACTAATCAACGACTAAGGATATCTGAGAAAGACATAACCCCTACAGACAAATGCAATCATATTGGTGAGAAGAAATGCATGTTGCGCTCTGCCACACTGATTTATCATACCAAACCTGTTGTTTACTTTACCGTTGATGAAAGGAGAGATGCCCTTAACCTAGCAGGTAGCCTTGAAATCCATACAATGAAGGTGAGGGACAGCCAAATCCCCGGTAAATTTGGACTATCGGGTAGATTGAAGTAAAATACTGTGTATACACTTCACCTACCCAATTAGCAGAACAAATACAAGAACAACGTAAGCTGCTGATACCTCGCTTGCTTGGACACCGCTATCCCTTTCACACCATGCTTGCTAGGTATTCACACATGTAATAAGGATCCCACTCCACAGCCTCAGACTAACTGATCTAATAATAAATGCCAGCCCACAGCACTCATCATTTCAGCTTCCACGCAAAGATCTGCAACAAAATTCATACAGAGTAGACAAGACATTTAACACGATCAAACACAATTTGCAACCCCCAAAGAATTAGAGCAATGTGACTCCTGGTGCAGAAAGCCCTAGTGTGCGCATCCAGTGATTGGCACAAGACATCATGTATTCTGCCATTCTGCCCTATTATTGACCCGTTCTGGTATTGGCATACCTGATTGGTATCTGCGTATCTATCAGTTCTTTACGAAGGTGCGAAAGCGGAAGCAAGAATAAACCAAGGCTTTAAGACGACGGGAGGCAATTGCTATTTCAAATTTCAGATTTTGACAAATACCGTAGACGCCCAGGTTTTCATTTTAGGCTTTGGGGGTTTTGGACGAATTCGGCCGCTCGGCCTTGAGCCTCATAAGCAATTGGTATTTTAATAGATAAAATTCATTTGCATCAACGAAAGCTTAGTACTTGCTCTAAGAGTTTGCGAGGTTGGTATAAGACTTTTTTATGTATATTTAAAGGATTAATGTATGTTAGTTTGAATAAGTCCATCTGATGGCGATTGTTTGGGACGCGGAGTTTTTCCGTTTGCAAGTTTGACCTGGATGGCCAACAACAGCTTTGATGCCCCTTCATTCTACAGCCTCTTCTGGAATGTAAGGAACGTATGACTCCACGCATGTGGGATGGCTTACGCATGCACACCATCACAATATGCAGGACAAAGGCATTAAATGCAAGGTGAACATCCCGGACACTGTTTTATTTCGCTTTGGGCAGCTTTCTGCATGGTGGGGAACGACAAAGGTACGTGAGCGATTGAAACTGTACGTGTCCGCTGTCCGTGTTCCTTGTGCGTGTTCACGTGCTGCAAGCAAGTGCACATGTGCGTGTGTGTGTGTGTATGTGTGTGTATGTGTATGTGTATGTGTATGTGTATGTGTATGTGTGTGTGTGTGTGTGTGTGTTCAAGCATGTATGTGTATGAGTTTGTGTATGCTCCTGTCATTTATACCAATGTGTCTTTCACCCTTCTAAAGGCTTTCTCCTAGGCACATTTTGGAGTAGCTCGCCTTGTTATTGCTGAAATGCTAGACCTAGCATTTTATGATGGTACAGATGGATTTGCTTTTGTCGTGCCTAATTACAGGATGGATATGTACAGCGCCATACCAGTCAAAGCACCTGCATGGAAGCAATTCGAAAGCAATTTGTATATTTTGCCAAGGAGGATGAGGCCAACTACTCCCAATTCGTGGCAATCTCAAGGCTTGGTGAGATGCATGGGCAGACAGCAGTGTCAGTTTGCAATTAAGCTGCACAAACAGTGTAAATGTTGCTGTCAAATGTAAATAAGCTGCACATGCGTAGCTCCAAGGATTGGGGGCGTGTACCTTTCAATTAAGCAAGCAGTATGATCTGTCGTGCCTTCCACGTTGCGTTCGTGTGCAGGTGATGGAAAGCCACAGCTCTTACGGCTCACGGCTTTCAACCAGTTGTGTGAGCTCTTGTCTGACCGCTTGGTAAGCAGATTTCCTCTTTTTCCAACTGAAAAATGCCCTCGTTAGCTATTTTCGCTAAGCAATGTTGCGGCAAGGGGATGCCTATGAGTGGCCTAGTGACTAGTGATCACCGTGGAAAGCAAAGCGTCTGAATCATGTGATCTGGCGCATCAAGGATCTCATTCAAGTGTCTGGGTCAAAAGGCTTTTTTCCACCTTGATCGTCCACCCCAGGAGTCTGGCAGTGCTGACGACGCCCCTGAGATTGAAACCCCAAGCGTGCTTCAGGCATTTGTGCAGCCCTTCGAGGATCTGCGGTACATCACAACCTATGTGAACTCTGGGACTTCAGTGACCTGTCACACCTTCCAGCGCAAGTTCAGCAAGCGCTACACACCCATGTCTGCTGCCAGCGCTGCCCAGCAAGACACGCGCGACGCAGACATCATAGCAGCCTTGAGTCCGCAGGTGAGAGCTGAAGGCGCTCAACGGAATGAGCACATCCTGTCTGTGTACCCAATATTACCTCCATGACAGAGGATATGACATAGAATATGACATATGGACAGGTAGGCACAAAGACGGTCACAGTACATGTACCAGAATCATTGCCAAGGCATGTCACCAGAAATTGCGTGTTCCGCCTGTTCCAATTGCGCCTGATCCCGCTGAGGCTCCAAAAGGGTTGCACCATCGTACTCTGCACTGCTTTATAATGCCGTTCAAAAGTTAACATTTGGCATCAAGGTTTGTGAAAGGTGCTCGCGGCATCGGCTGAAGCCACAAAAGCCTTAGGGTGTACGTGGAAAGTACGTTCGGAGGTTTGAGCAAGGAAACCTCCAAGTGTACGGCCGTATGGTGGACGTAAGCAAATTTGGCTAAGGCTAAACAAATAGAAAGCTCATGAAGGTAAAAGAGGGCACTTACAGCTGCCCTTGGTCAATGTTGGATGTCGTCCGTGAGCACACATTCCTAGTGTTGGCCAGAATTGTATATACGGTGTATATAGGGTTGGCTCAAACCGTATATGCATGTGTGGGATCTCCATATTTTATATACTGCATGTACACCGTATATAGGGAAATTTGGAGTCACAGGATAAATTCAAAAGAGATTTATTCTGCAGCTTTGAAGAGCTGGTCACGCATGACCCAATCATTTATACAGTATCATACCCAAAATTAAAGGTTGGGGAGCTACGCCTGCTTTAAGCCAAAAAGACCCCAATATGGCCTTTTCAGTCCAATTTGAAGTTCAACTACCATAACCAACAGTAGGAAGATTTATTGCAAGTACATGCATTCTAGAAAAGGGAAGCAAAGGAAGAGCTCAGTAAAAGAGGCGCCCAAAAAGAGCAAAAGGGACTGCTTCTGCTGGGAATTGAATCTGAGTCTGGAGTGTACCACCTGCAAATACGGCACATATCACATATACGGTGAATTATGGTCCATAACGGTCGGCCAAGAACTGCATACGATCATACGGATACAAATACGGTCGGGAATTCCCAAGAACGGAACCGGTTATACAGCATATCAAAATACGCCGGACCAAGAAGAAGGGCGCCTTCATTCCCTTCACATGTGCACGCACGCACACGTACCCGCATGCACACACACATACACACATACACACACACCTACGTGCATGCACACACCTACGTGCATGCACACACATACGCGCACACACACACACGTACACAACGCGCACACACACACACACACACATACGTGGACGCACACAAACAAACATGCACGTAAGCGCACGCACGCACACGTACGTTCGTGCACACACACGTACCCGCATGCACACACACACACATGTATAAGACATGTATACATATGTATACACACACTTACGTATACACGTATACGCACACACACACACATACGCACGCACGCACAAGTACACAAGTACACAAAGCATGCACGCATGTATGCACACAACCGTACATACACGCACGTACACAACGCACGCTCACACATGCGCACGCACACACACACACACACGCACGTACACGCACGCACGCATACGTACGCGTGCACACGCGCGTGCATACGCATGTAGGTGCAGTTCATAGAGCCAGAAGGCCTTTGCATAGGCTCGCATTGTGTTAATTAATTATGTGTTGCCCCCCTCGCATTGCTCGCATTGGGGCTTATTATTTGGTTTTTTTCAAACCTCGAATTGGTTACGGTACCCTACGGTATATACATATGGGGTTCTGGCCAACCCTACACATTCCTGTAACTGCTTAGTCTTGGGCTTTAATTTGTGCACACCTGCAACCCAGTCTGCATCGACACAACTCAGTTTGGTGCCTCAAGTTCCTCACCCCCACACGTGAACAGGCGGCTAACGACGATCACCAAGGGATTGTCGAGCCGGCTCTCAAGATGTACTTGCGCAAGACCACCAGCCACATCGTGAATTACATCCAGCGTGCTCACGGCTTGGTATTGGGAGCACTGGTAGTAGAGCACGTTCGGAACTTGGATGGCAAGGTAGACATTTTGTGTGTTTGTGTGCATGTGTATGTGTGTGCGCGCGTGCACATGCATGTCACAATTTGATAGGTATGGACAGCTATGCTTGTATTAAATATGTAGTGCGTCTGGTTGACTGCTGGCCACATTGCCTGCCTGCTTTTTTTATCATAAAAGGGCAATTTGTACAAAGGGGAAAGGGGAGGGGGAGGGGGCAAAAAGACCCAGCGTCTGGGATCTGTACATCTTGTTAGGCAAGTAACAATGAGGCACAATATAAGTAAGATCACAACCCCTCCCTCTCTCTCTCTCTCTCTCTCTCTCTCTCTCTCTCTCTCTCTCTCTCTATCTCACACACACACACACACACACACACACACACGTACACACACACACACACACATACATACACTCTCTCTCACTCTCTTTCTCCCTCGTATCTTTTGCTGCATATATCATATGTACTTTAGGTGTATGTTTCTATGCTCACCGTACGGTTAAATCTGCATGCCTTATACAAAGTGGATACTGAGTTGTACACTCATCCACATGCACGCACATACATACAATACACAGGTATTCCTGCTGTCTGTGCTTCGTACGGAGTGGTTGTCCAATGCCACAGGTCATGGGGCAGGAACTGCTGGGGCACACGCACTCACCACAGCACCCCAAGACATTGACGATTTTGATGTCGAGGGGGTGATGGCTGCTGCCCAGCGCAGTCCGTTCCCCAAGGCGAGTCAGCAGAACATTTCACGTATCCAATCATACAGCACAGAAATTAAAAAAGCACCTGCTGCTCCTTAGACTTCCCTTGTTTGGTGCACACTTCAACACACATTTAAAACTGAAGAGCACTCTTAGGCTTGACTTAGACTATCCTCGTGTCCCTCCCCCATCAGGAGCCTTCACCCCCGCTAGCCTTGCCTGTCGAAAGAGATGACTTTGGAGAGGGAGAAGAATCAGCACCGCAGTCTACGCACAATCCCAAAGACCTGCATGGGCCAGCAGCCAAGATTGGAAGTCTGCAGGAACAGGAGATGCCGGCACAGGAGCAGCAGCAGCAGCAGCAGCAGCAACAGCAATGCCGTGAGCAACAGCATATGGGTCTGCACCACCATCAACACGACCAGCAGCAACAACAGCAGCAGCCTGAGACAAACAGCCGAGCTCCCTCCCCTTCCCCTTCACTGTCTCAAGACGAGGAGTCTCAGTGGCATCATCGGCAGCTGCAGATGTCACAGATGTCAGGCAACGTGGCGTTTGGTTTTGATGGTGGTGGCAGCAGTGAAGCAATGCCAGGGGGAAAAGGAGGAGGAGGAGGAGGGGTGTGGGGTGAAGATGCACGCACTACCTACCTGGGCTCACCAGAAAGTGTGCACGATGCATCGATTGGCAGGGCGCGGGAGAATGGAGGATCAGGGCCTTGGCGGGTGGCCCAGGGCCAGCGGCCCATGTCTGCCATGTCTACACTCTCCCCTTGCAGCGTGCAAAGCACGGGGTATGCACAGCCAGAGGGGGGGGACGGCAGCAGCCATCGCAGTCGTTCTTCAGGCCACCACCCAGCATTAGGAGGAGGAGGAGGAGAAGGAGGAAGAGGAGGAGGAGGAGATGGCTCCCAGGCAACCACTCCTCTATCCTCTCCTCCTCCTCCTTCTTCCTCCCTCTGGAACCGCCCGGCCTCAGCTGCTGCAGCACCTAGTGGCATGCAGCCATTGCGCGGCAGCCCGCACGCCTCACAAGACCGGTCGCCCCTGGCATGCTTCCCTGGAGGCCAACAACGTGTAGCACAGGTGGGGGGTGGGCGCTGTTGTTGCACCTTCTTGGCTAACATCAGTACAAATTGCTACGTGTTGTGCAATTTTAGCAAATGATGTGAGCCTGGTACGCTACGTTAGATGTCAAGTCAGGTAGTGTATCCTTGCCTGCGCTTTTACTTCTTTTTTCTGCAAATGCCACCTGCAACTCTTCTTGCTGCGTGTTGCGCTTGCTAGCTATTAAATTGAGCATACACAAACAAGGTAGAGTGAAACTAAACTTGTACAAGCCTAAACATGTTGACCACTACCCTGCTTTGTGATATTGTTTATTATTAAGATATCTTGTTTATATATTGCGATTTAACTCTCTTCCCCATCACACCTTATTTATCTTATTCATCCATTCCTCCCTTAATCCTTTTGTTTACATTGCACTCACCAGCACAAACACACACACACACACACATACACACACCTGCAGCTCCCCCACCCCGTCGACAACACATGGCCCTCTCTGCAGCACGAGCTGCACCTTCGACCCCACTCAGCTTCCCACACACCTGGCGGAGGTGGAAGGAATTCCCCACAAGGCAATGGTGCTCTGACACAGGCACGTGAACGGGTCATTCCTTGTGCTGTTTGAGCTCATTTAAACTTTTCGAACTGATTGCGTATGACTTACGGGGACTCGTGCGCTAAACCTACTCAGTGACCGTCCAGAATTTAGACAACTAACTGGGCTGCTAAAGGTTGGGCAGAAACTGCATAGCTGCAGTGCCTAAGCGCAGCATGAGAGGCAAGCCCGCCCATCTTACCATATTTACTACAAAAGGGGCAGCCTTGTAAGTCCAACAGATGATGGTACATCAAGACACACCCACTTCCTTGTTCCTGCAGGCCCCCCCGTCAGCCCGCTCCCACCAAACCGGAACACTTCCCCCCTCTGCACCACAGCCATCATATGCAGACCCCCGCCGAGCATCTGCACCCAGGCCCAGTTCCTCACCCCCAATGCAAGCCTCCCAGCGGGCAATGTCAGCACGCAATCGTGGCACCCCCTCTACCGCCAATCCTGGTGTGTGTCCGTTTCTTTGCCACTGAGTTGTTGCAGTGCTTAGGTCTGCACCCTTGCAGCTGACGCTGGCTTCAACTTTATATATATCCAGACTCCCCACTCATCCACGCACTCAGACATGCACATACACACTAACAACACAGGAGGAGCCCCAAAAGGCTTCTTGTCCACCACACACCGTTCCAACCACGTGTCCCCCTCCCGCCCCTATTCTGCCCGAGGTGTAAGCTCCATGCCCCTTGAATTTGCTCCTGTGCCAGGGGGGGTTACGCCACCACCCGTTGGGACACTCTCATTACGTGGGGACCACGTCAATGGTGAGGGACTGAACTGCTTGCCGTGTGCATGAACGTGCTTTTTTGTGTGTACAATTTTGTGCTATGGTGAAAGTTTAGCAACGTTCAAGCCCAAGCTGCTGCATCCCTCTCCACTACCTATTTGCTCTATGCCTGGGGCAGACATTGTTGTAGTAGATGCGCAGATGTAGTGACAACGTTGGGTTTCTATTGCTCCAGCTCTCACATATGACCATGCACAACCATGTGTGAACACAGGCCCACAGAGAGGGGTGCCTCTCTTAGTCTCTGGGATGCAGCGGGAGGTGGAGATCTTGAGGGATCAGCTAGTGGCACAAAATGAGTTGGCAGAGGCCAGTGCGGCTAAGGTGCGTGCGGTTCTATGTGATTGTGCATGCTGGGGGTGAAGGTGATTACGGCAATGAGTGGAAAAGTGTATGCTGTGTTCATACTAAAATGGCGTGGCAACTGCACGCCTAGCTAGGAAACATGCTTTTCTCATTGGCATATATTGCGTGCATGCACGTGCATTCATGCACATCCACGTTTACCCATATCCTCTCTTGTACTTCAGGTGCGTCAGCTGGAGCATGAAAAGGAGATCACTGTGGGCACTTTTGACACCCGCAACTGCGAGCTCATGCACCTCCTAGCATGCACACGGGATGACTTAAACGCCACAAGGTCCACCCTGGAGCAAACTCAGTTACGTGCAGAGGCGGCAGAGACGAGGTGAGTGTGCTTCAGCTGGATGTGTGTGTGCTGCTGCTAGGCGTACGAGTAAACGTGCAACGCTGAGGCGACAGAGCAAGGTGTGCAGAGAGAGACGAGGTCAGTGTGCCTAATTTGGTAGTGCTTGTGTGCTTTTGGGCAAGGTTGCAGAGCAAGTGTGCCACCAGAGGCAACATGAGTGAACAAGTGAGGTGCGTGTGGCCAAACTCATGAGGGCTTTCAGGTGAGTGAGCAAGCATACCCCTGAAAATTATCTGCATAGAGCAGCAGGCAGCACACTACTTCAAGCACACACACATAGTTGGTGTCCATCCGCTCCACTATACCCAGCAGGGAGGACAGCAATGCAATGCTGCTGCTGTACGTGCTCTGCTTCCTGCTGCAGTGAAGAAAAGCTAATTCATAAGATTAAGCAGGCAGAAAATTGCCTTCACAGATCTGATTCCTCGGTTTTAATTTGCTCATCAGAACCTGTCATTCTAAGAGGTTAGACTTCTTGATTCATCACGTCCAGACTGCTTTCTGTCTCAGTAACGGTGTCCTCATATGTCAGTGATTTTTGTTCTGCATACTCGCTATCTGGTAAGACCTACTAGGGGGGCTTATAATTGAGCCACACCTTTTGTCCTTGCAATCACATTGCACTAAAGGTAAGGAACACGTTGTATGCTTGGCGTGTTCATTACCACAGACCAGTGCACTACAATCTGGCACATATCTTTTCACTTCAGCCTTTACGAGATTTAATTCTGGCACCTGAATCTGTGTATCCACCCGACTCTGGCACAACCCACACACTCACAAAGCACCGTTTAGTTTAATATAAAGAACGAAAACCTTGCACTGTCGCATGGAACTCTGGGTGCAGGGGAGATGAGCTAGAACGTCAAGTCCAGAGTCTCACGGGCACAGTGCAGTCAGAGAGAGCCACCACCTTAAATGCTTTGCGGGAGTATCAAGAAAAGGAGACAAGCAGCAATACACGAGTGGAGCAGTGTGAAGCGGAGGTACGTGCGCTTATTCATACGTTACTGTTGTACATTACGTGCGCTCATATATGTAAGTGTGACACAGTGTGAAGCGGAGGTACGTGCGCACATTTATAGGTTACCTATTATTATACATTACGTGCGCTCATATATCTAAGTGTGACACAGTGTGAAGCGGAGGTACGTGCGCTTATTTATACGTTACTGTTGTACGTTACGTGCGCTCATATATATCTAAGTGTGGAGCAGTGTGAAGCAGAGGTACGTGCGCTCATTTATAGGTTATTGTTATACATTACGTGCGCTCATATATTTAAGTGTGACACAGTGTGAAGCGGAGGTACGTGCGCTCATTCCTGGCTCCTGTTTCGCTTTTCGCTTTGCAAGAGCCACGTTGAGTGGAAGAGGCACCTTACCGCATACATGCATGCTTTTACACTCGTACTAATGGCAACAAAGTTCCCTTGCACCATATTACGATGGGTGGGCTTATGGAGCAGGATCTCAAGGCTTGCTCCTGAACAAACAACATTTCACACCCAGGTCCTACGCCTGAGCAGTGCCTTGAAGATGGAGATCACTGCAGTCAACAGCCTGAAGCGCCAGTTGCTGGAGTTCTCTGAGATTGCAGAAAATCACAAGGCCACGCTGAGAGACAGTGAGTGTCTTTTATCGAGCAAGAAGGATAGGCTTCAACACCCTCGTGCATCCTTTTGTGCTGATTGCATGCTAAGCACCGACATGATAATGAGCAGGTCTGGCTCCTTTAACTTGAATGCCACTCTGCTTGTCGCAAGTCCATGCTCCGTATGTGACCTGCAGGTCAGTTTGAGGTTGGAATGATTGAGGTCATGGACCGCATCAAACACCTCTTTGCGGGGCAAACAAACCCAGCCGGAGAACAGTATGCAGTGCAAAAGGTGCGAGGGATGGCCGCACAAATGAATCTCGATGTGGGGGCTGAGGGAGTTATTAAAGTGACAGGCAGACAGGCTTTACCTTCTCATGGTATTCATTTGGAAATGATGCAAGCGCTTGAGCTGCTTTTTTGCAGACGTGTTTTGAAGCAGTACGTAAGGTGTTCGGCGAGTAGCTTGCTGTAAACTTGATTGCACTTCCTATCAGAGCTTATGCTTCATTTCTTCAACTTCTTTGCAGGCATTTCTCACCACACATTTGGCATAACTTCATACCTCAAACTTCACTCGACTTACACACATTCTACTCAACTTACACAGATCTTGAACCACTACCATTCCAACTTGCGAGCGGTCTTCTTGTTCTACGCCCAGCTGGAGGCAACCTTCACGCATCACTGGCCCCCGCATCTGACTTTTGCTCAGGTATGAGCCTGAATTGCCTGAAAAGGCAGACTTTTAAAACATCCTATCGACCTCTGTAAATCATGTGATCATGTGATCATGTGATGTCACACCTCGTTTCCGATGACATCAAGCGCCTTTTGCTTGAGCTTCTCAAGTGAAAAGCTGTGACTCAGGATGCAAGTACGAGAGCTGAGGATGACAATTTGCATGAGCCAACGCTTTGCATGAGCCAACTCTGCCTTTGGTCCGATCCTACGACTGGCTCCTAGGTCCGATCCTACAATTGGCTCAGGATGGGCGACTATCCATTGTATGATCTCCTTCCTTTGCATGAGCCAACGCTGCCCTTGGTCCGATCCTGCGAACAAGCAATCTATCACACATCACACACGCACAGTGGATGATGTTCTGTAAGGACAGCGAGACCAGTGACATCCGCAATGGTGGACGTGGGCGTGGAAGGCAGTTGAACGCCATGCTCCAGCCGTCAGAGTGTGAAGCTCTGTTTACGCAGTATGCTCAGCCGGTGGGTGGCTCTCCATATTTTACATGACAGGGAGAACAATGTAAATGTCCTGTGGTTGTAAGCAAAGCTATTGACAGTTTGCATGGGCCCTTTAACACAGTTTGTGGTGTTCAATAGGCTCTGTTCGCTCCACTTCAGTCACAAAAGAATAATTACTCCCTTTTGCTTTGCCCTACGGCACAGAAGACATGTCCTGGTGGCACTCAAATACCTTCATGATCATGTGCATAGCGCATGCATGACGCATATGCAAAAAAGAGACACCGCGTTCACGGAAATCGATGCTTCCAGGACCCAACAGCGACGCATCGCCCAACTGAGCCCGTGTTGCAGTACGAGGCTTTTTTGGCAGCCCTGGTACATGCAGCAACCAAGCTCCGCCGTCCGGATGTGCCGTATGTCTCTGAAGCCCTGCGCGAGTGAGTGTGAAAACAAGTGTACCTTGGCTTACATGTGTGCGTGACAAGTATATTGCGGAAGCACTGCTTTGTTGCGTGGGCGCGTGGTGTTGGCCTCGTTTGATTCTTATCCATTCACCATACAGGTTAGACGTATGTCTGCATGTAATATCTTCACATCACCAATCTCATAGAATCAAGTGTGGTTGCATATAGCTGGTCCTGACCGTTTAAAGCATATATTTAAACGTAAATCAGTATGTTGGAGGAGGGTATGTCTGTTGGAAAAGCTTGCTTTAGGTTTAGGAAATTCAAATCGAGGGATAACTGTTGACAGGAATGCAAGACGCCTGTCTCCAGGAGAAAAAATTAAAGGTGACTGACCTTCACACAATATAGACACTCATAAACGTGCACGTACAACTGCAGGTATCTGCTCACGTACTTGATGCGTGCTCACAAAGTTGAGGCGGCAGGCTTAAAGAGGGGTGCATTGAGAGCTGCACTGGAGGGGACACGGAAGGGCAAGGTGAAGTGCACGTCGTACAGATTACATCCATCGATGTGTTTTGCTTATTTCAGTGCACGTCGTACAAATGACATCCATCGATGTGTTTTGCTTATTTTTTATTTGCTTGCATTTGATACAAGCTAAAAAAAGAAGAAAAGGAGCACATACATGACCACACACGACACTCGCACGTATGCACAAATGTTCGCTCATACGCAAACACAGGGCTTATCCCATATTGGGTCTACAGAACCTCGCAAGGGAGCAGGTGGTGATTTAAGCGCAGGAGGCACTGGAAAAGGCACAAATGCCTCTCCAGGCTCACGCCCTTTAAGCGGCAGATCAGACAAGAGTGCGGGAGGGATGACAGGCAGTTGCAGGTGCGTGATGTATTAGCAACACACGATTCATGGTTTTTGAAAGTCATTTACGTAAATGACCATAAAGTGGCTTGGCAACCCCTTTGGAGTTTTATTTTATGCCATCACTGCCTGGCCATACACCTACGCACGTGCATGCTTAGGTGCTTGGGCCATACACACATACACACATACACATACATACACACATATTTGCCCATATTTGCACAGTGAATGTGAGGGCAGTGGAGGCAAGGGAAGCCGGCAGCGACCGCTGTCTGGGCATGGACGACCAATGTGGCGTAACCCTCAAGCAACCAATAGGCCTATGAGTCCTGGCTCTCCAGGTACATGATTAAAGAGGATGCAATTAGCAATTGCCTTTTGCCAAACAGGTAAAAACATTCCAAGCTGCTGGCTATTTCTTTATTTAAAGAAGAAATCCTGCAGGCAGAGCTGAGAGGTTCAGTGGTCTCAAAGGCTGCTGGATTTTAATCTAGGAATGAAATATTTCTATCTATCGATATACAAGTTGCAGGCAATAGTTGCAGCTCATTAAACATAGCATTAATCACACAGCTGCTCTTAATTCATACCAACCAATTACAACTTACCTTTTACAGGGGGATCAAGCTCACCAATACGCGGCGCACGTCTGTTGCACGAAGCAGGTAGCTCAGCGGTATTCCAAGAGCTAGCAGCACTTTCTGGCCAGCCTTTAGGCAACGACGTTGTGCGCGCAGGTGGTGGATTCATTTAACAAATCAAACACTGCATCAAGTTGTAAGAAGAATAAAATAAAGGACATATTTTTATCCACCTGCCTTATTGGAATTTCATATTATGCCTCGCAACGATGCCCCATGGTTGCATGATTTTGGTGTGTATTTTCAGAACACGAGTTTATTAATCGAGATCAATGCGATAAGGAACGGAGACGCCAATTTCATGGATTAGAAAAGAAGAGAAAACTACGCGGGCAGTTAAGACCGCTCTCCACATTATTAAGGAAACGGAGCCACTTTGGTATCGTAAAACTCCTCCACCACAAAAGGAAATAAAAAGAGGCCGATGGGGATCAGGAGCGAAGGCTGCGTGCTTGACCTGAAACCGGCTCCAAATGATGAGAATTGATAACAGTACTTGAAATAGGCGCCTGATATGACAAGTCTACAGAATTTACAGATAAAGCCATTGGTCAAAACGTGCGACTGCTAGGCTGCGTATGTAAAACATGTAATATTTGTGATTGTTGTTATAGCACTTACAAAAAAAATTGAAAAGGGGGAAAAGGCACAACGTTGTTTACGACATTGCAGCACTAATAAACCAGTTTAAAATCAATCAAGCAAGTGCCAGGACTGACCGACTGCATTAAATCAAAGAGGGGCAATCATCATCTGTTCTTTGGGCACATGAAAAGCATGGACAAGCTTAGCAGCATAATTAACAGAATGGCTGCACATGGAGCTTGGAGCCTAGTGCCATTGATAAATGGGCACTTATATACCACATGCAAGCATCTTCTAAATGTGCAAGCAGAGTGCCCATCGCACATATCCTTGCTTCAAAGTCTGTTGGATACCCCATAGCAAGGATAGAACGGATGAAGTAAAATCCGACCATTTAGCAAGGGTATGGTTCAATGCAGCACATGCATTCGCACCTACCATCCATCTCTAGGTTAAAGCTCATATTGCTTGGCATCCCAGAGAACGAGTGCGCTGATGCCATAGCAAAATGTTTTCTTCAACTGGAAAGTCACAGATGGGAGTTGTATTACAAACATCGAAATGGATCTTAGTCTATTGGAGCTGAAGTCTACCACCCTCAATCCAATGCAACAAAATCATCATAGTAAATCCTGGAGGCGGGACAAGCATCAACAAAACTATAAACAGAGCCGAGCTAGCAGGAATTGCTGCTGCTTGATAAATGAACACACCCATATTGCGACAGGCAGCGCTAATGCACTATGGCAAATAAGAAATAACATCCTCTACCTCCAACGCATGAAACGGCATAAATATGGCAAACTCCTAGAAACCATCGTACACCACATCCATTTATCTAAAGACACCATCCATTTCTCAAGAAAAGAAAAAACTACGCAGGCAGTGAGAACCACTCCCCACATCAATTAAGGAAAAGGATTTACTATGGTACCAAGTACCGTAAAGTTCCTCCACCGCGAAAAGGATAGGAAAAATCAATGGGGATCAAGAGGGTTGCAGGCTTGGCCTGAAACCGGCTCCTGATGAGAGTTGATAATAGTACTGGAAAGGGCACGTCTGGTATGGACAAGGTTAGCAACGAAGTTCACAGAGTGCACATGGAGCTTGGAGGCAAGCTTCTTAACTCTTTGAGAATCAAGACTCAGGTCCTTGAAAGGCTTCAGAGTGTGAGTGTTGTAGATGGTGCCACCCACACCCAAAAGGACGACGTGGAGAGTAACGGAGGCTCCTTGGAGAATGTTGCAGAGATCTTTGTGCTGTTCCTTTGCGGCGTTCATCTGGTTCTGAGGTCTGGTGTCCTCACAATACTTGATCTCGACGAGGTGGATGTCACGCCGAGTTTTGCTGAGGCCTTTAGGTCGATGCTGTCTAGGGTTGGTGGCTGTGCTAGTGGCTGGCGGTGCTGCTGAGGTGCTCCCAGTCTCCCTCAATTGCCCCCTGCCACTCCGAAAAAACCACCCCCCTACATTAGTTTATTGTTTCTATGTTTTTGCAGCGGTGGGAGTAACCAGCACAAAATCTGGGCGGCTGGAGGTAAATCTGTCTGTATCTGGGAAGCGGGGTGGGAAGAGCCATTTGGGAACAATCTTACTTTCAGCTGTCTCAGGAATCTGGAGATTTTGCATCGTCATCCGTTCGTTGCTGCCTTTATCCTTGGAGACAACGCATGATCCTAAAGAGCCTGTTTTGCTGATAGCCTTAAAGATCATGCGGCATGCTAAGTTGTGCCTTCGGTGATCATGGTCCTTATTTGTGTGTATTGGCACCCAGAAAGGATGTGCAGGGCACTGTCTACTTATGGGCAGAGGGGGCAAGTTTGACTTGTTGAGAGTTTGAACAATACCGCATGTTTTTGATTATATAGGGTGCCTGTTCTGTATATCATAATGATACATTTGGTCTTAAAGGGGACATCGGATGATGTTAGGTAAGCATCGTTAGTGGCTCCATTGGCAGTGCCGTCCTTTGTGAGGGTCTGATAGTACGCATGGTAGTTCGCTTCAGTTTTGGCATTTTCCAGTTTATGGAGAAAATGCATGTGTGCTTGAAGGGCGTCATGGTGGTTTGGTAGGTACCAAAGCTTTGGGGGAGGACAATGGGCCATGTTTGTTGTATGGGTATAATTATGGGTTTGTGTTTGGTTTCCTATGTATTCTTTTGCAAGCCAGTGGATGTTGTAGAAGGGATTTCCCTCAGGGCCTGCTGTTCTGATGTAGGTGTCTGCAAGGTCGGAGTAGGTGGTGGCTGACTTTTTAGCAAGGGCGTCGGCATGCTCATTACCGATAATACTGGCATGGGACTTTACTTTGAAGAAGCGGATAGGCGATGGTGATTGGCGGATTGCTTTAGCAATGGATTGAAGGACATCTCCTTGGATGTGGTGGCGATGGAGATTCGGGTGTGAGAGCTCCTTTTTAATTTGGTGCAGTGATGTAAGGCTGTCAGTGGCTATATGTGAGTAGCCGTGTATGACTGCAGCTGCTATAGCTGCTAGCTCTGCACGTGAGACGGTGTTGGTTATACCCATGCCTTTTGGGTTTACATAGTGGAAAACGTTTAAGTGAGGGTGGTATACACCTGATCCAATGTCTTGCCCTACTTCATTCTTTTGGAGGCTGCCATCAGTGTAGGTCCGATCCCGCCAATCTTTTACCTTACGGGTTAGGTTTTGGCTGGAGCTGTTTTGGGGTGCTTTGTCGATATTACAATTGTGAGGTTGGTCAGTGCTAATCAGGGCACTTGTTTTATCTGGGCCTTCTGAGGCTTGAGGGTGGTCATTGGGCAGCTTATTTATTTTGTCGAGTCCTGAGTGCTGTCCGGAACCTAAGGCTGTTTGGTAGGGATGGTTATGTATGTTTTGAATTTCCCACTTTGCCTCGGGGATCTCTTTGGCAAGCTCTTTTAGCCAGTCTTTGTTGTGAGCATTGAGGCAGGCCCTGACCTTGGTGTTCCATGTGGCAATGATCTGCAATTCCAGGAGTGTTTGGAAAGTGGTATTTATATGTTGTTCCAGAAGGGCACGTTTGCATATTGGACTTGGTTTGATGGAATGGTGCTCAGGAATTTAGATATGTGTGGGTATTTGCGGTAAAGTGATGCATAGGGATTTGTGGTCATCTTTTTATTCCAGGAAGGGAGGAGCATGAATGTGGCTGTTTCCCTTGTGCTTACAGCAGCAAAGTAGATGGCGTGTCTTGTTGCTAAGAGCATGGTGTTTTCATGGTAAATGGGATGGCAGACGGAGAACCCAGAAAAACGGGAGGAGAAAGCGTTGGTGTTTGCCCCAAACACTTTGTACCTTGTTTGCTCACTCCAGTAATGGGGGAGCGAAATTGGGGTCATAATCAAGGGGGGATGCCATTCTTTCTTTAAAGACCAGGGCCCACTTTTGAAAGGCGGCGGTGATGTGGGAGGGGAGTATCCGTGCGAAAGAGTCTTTGGTTTTTTTGTTCATATGTTTAGAGGCAGAGGTGTCTTTACATGCAATGAGGCCTACAAGTTCTGATGCAAGTCTAATAGGAGGTTGGACGTGATCGTGTAGACCGCTGCATTTTGCCCTGTTAAAGGCCTTTTGTACTATGTTAAGGCGCTCGGGAGTAAGCATACCTTTACACTTTCCGTCGACATTGTAAATACAGGCTACTGTGTCAGTGTACACTTCAGGGAGCCTAGTGTCATCTGAGGAGGATAGGGTACTCTCTTTCTTGATACTCCATGAGATCAATGGTTGTGATCCAGTACTCACAATGCCCTGTGGCCGTAATGTCAGCCTGTGGGTTGGTGGGTTGGATGTCAAAGCTGACTTTGTTCCGAAGATCGACATTGTAGGGTTGATACGCATTGCCCTCTTGGGTGGCAGAGAACCCTTGTTTTTGAAGATCATTTAGGTGTTCATCTGGTGTGGGCTGAGATAAGTTTGGCACGATGATTTGCTCTTCATAGTTTTTAAGGCTCTGCTTGAAGCTTTCACAAGGGTTTTGTAGTTCTTCTGGCTACCAGGTTGGGTTCCATGAATCCTCCACAATCTCTTTTTTCTGAGAGTAGAGGATACGATTTTCCTTTACATTTTGTTCAAATTGATACAGACAAAGCAAGCCCTTGAATCATTGGCATCAATAGGTTCCCTTTCAGTGGCGTTGCAGCAGCTTGTTCTAAGCAAGCATTGCCAGTGGTAGGTACGGTTGCAGACGTCACAGATGTACATGTCTTTAAAAGGTGGGGAGAGGTCTGCTGGAGATTCAAGTCCGAGATGGTAGGAGCAAATTTCACAGCTTGCGCACTTAATTTGGCTCCGGGCAACAGTCTTACTGGATTTGGGCACTAGTCCAACTGATTTAAAGAGGGGTAGGGCCCATCTTTCAATATTCATAGGGGCATATGGTATTGTTTCTGTCTTTGGGGTGTATCTTCTCTGTCTCTTTTCTTGGGGGTGAAGAACCTCCAATTATCTATGTGCAGGATGTCCATATCATCATAGTAGAGTGTGTTGATGGCCTCTGTGGGTGTCATTGAAAATGCCTTATCCTTCTTGTACGTCCAGAGTTCTTGTTGAATGTGCGTGGTGTGCAAGGGGGTCAGATTTAGGCTAGGAAGGTCATGGGGTATATCGAGGATCTCACATCTTCTTTTCCTTTGGGGTCTGCGTTGTGATTGATGGTGCTGGGTGGTCTGCAATCTCAGAGGTTGGGTTGTTGTGTACCTGATAAGTTATCGGGTTGATGATATTGATACGCTGGGTGGGAGGGGTGATAATTTGTGTGAACGCTTGTGTTGCATGGTGGTCGTGGCTAGTGATTTGTGAGTTTGTGAGCGTGTGGTGCGTTTGTTTGGCTGACTGTGTGTAGGTTGTTCAGTAGGCTGAAATGCTATTTGTGAGTTTAATGCAACAGTGTCTATGATTTGAGTCAGGGGCGTATGTTGCTGACTTTCTGTTTGGCTGCGTGTCCTCTTTCTGGTACCGGGGAGGGTATCTTGTGTATGCCGTGCACGCTTTGCTTGTTTGTCTTGTGAGAGAGTGGCCAGGTGGTTAGTGGGTGTTGGGTCGGAGAGGCAAGTAATAGCTGTAGTTTGTGGCAGTGGTATTGGCAATGAGCTTATAAATGAGTTGTGGTTCCTTTTTGCGACAATGCAGATAAGAGATAAGTTGGCAGCATACATGGCTCACACTCTTGATTTGGCACCTGTAGGAAGTTTATTACCCAGCCACGATGCCCTTTTGAATGGGCCTGTTGGCTATGGTGATATATATTAAAATTGGTTTTGTGGGTACCTATTGCTGAACTATTTCAAACGGAACTATTTCCTTTCAACTTCATTTTTGTGTGTGAGGGTCCCTTGATTTATGTGTGGCTGTATCCCTTGATTTACGTGTGCTTACTTTTCTTTTCCTCAAATGTAAATACTGCCACTCCAGACCATTTCTCAGCCTGGTTTCCACAAAGCAGAAAAGGTTACAAGATGACAAGTTAAAACAATAGAAAGGGTAAAT
>Ga0307968_1000593_pt1 | contig 26584 bp, 21 predicted proteins | sample OrgLakmetagen650_FD_201834 | JGI IMG/M metagenome (GOLD analysis project Ga0307968, IMG submission 201834) | Saline water microbial communities from Organic Lake, Antarctica - #650 | ecosystem: Environmental > Aquatic > Non-marine Saline and Alkaline > Saline | place: Antarctica: Organic Lake...
TCGCCCCGCCTGAAAAGGACCTCAGGTGGAGGGTGATTCTTGCTACACGGCACAGCCATATCCACTGCAGACGGGCGAGGCTCTTCGAAAGTCCTCGCCACTCTGAAATGTCTGTGCAAATAATCATACCAAACTGGAGCAGACACAGGGGTTGTGTTAGACCTGGTTTGCTTCTTCAACAAGGCATGCACAGCTGGGTCTTTACGAAACAGCCTATCTAAAAACAGGTTACGCAGATGCCTAGTGTGCCGACGCTTCATCCTACGATTGCAGCTATCACTCTCCTTTTTCAGTGACCTGCCGTATAAACCAATTTTATTACACTTCAACCCATGTCCTTAAATCCTGAACCGACTATCCAATTTTTTTTTTTGCTCAGAGCCATCTTCAAGTATTCCGGCAAGACGAATGGTGCACATGCGTCAGAAACCGGTCTCTCAGGCAAAGCAAACCAGTTGTGATAAGCCACAGACTTTTTTAAACAAGAGGAAAGGTCTTGACCATGTGCCTCTCTCCAAACTGCCTGATGCCTGAACCTCAAATTCGCAAATAAGAAATTTTCAGCTTCCTGCATTGTAATAAGTCACTTCTGTATACAGTGCCATTCTGCGTATCACCAAGTTGCTGACTCGATGTGGAAGTCTGTGCCAGGGCCAGGCGCAGACTATCACATCGAGTAACTATAAGTAACATGCACCAGCTGGCGGAGTGCCTCCTCGTGCTGAACTCAATAGGAAGCATCCTGTCGGTCGGCATGTGGACCTACTGCGAACAGGCTGCACCAGCAGCACCAGCGCCAGCAGCACCAGCAGCACCAGCACCCTCACACGCACCTGCACACACAGCAGCCCCATAAAGGTGTGTTTAACGTCTCCTCCCTCTCCATGCGAGAAGAAAGCGACGGCTCAAGCAGCGCCCAAGAGGAGATGGCTCAGACAAGTCTGAGAAAAGAACGAGTTTGTTACAAGAGGACCATCTAAACTGGCCAAACAACCAAATAACCATAAAACCGTTGCTCACATTTTAAATCCAGGGGAAATCACACGATTCGTCCATGCCATTGATTTAGCATGACACATACATGCCAGCTGACAACGCATATGTCTTGAAAAGCCACAATGAGGCCTGTCAGAATTCCTCTTTTCAATACCAAACTCTTTCACTCTACGTAAAGCTGCATTCAAAGAATGGGTCGCAGCATGGTGTAAGTTCATGTGCTTATCTAATAACATTCCCAGGTAGGTAAAAGAATCTCTCTCTTCAAGCTCCTGATTGTAGAGACGAAAAGCAGGAATTGCGGAATTTCGGTACGCATTAAAATTAACTATGTAGGATTTCTGCACATTTACTGTAAGTCCTTTCCTGGAAGCATACGGTTCCAGTTGTCTCAACATTTTCTGCAATTGGACTGGGTCATTAGCTGTCAGGGTCAATTCGTCAGCAAACACTTCGAGAAGTATTTGAAAAGGATTATTTTGTGCTGCTTCTGCAACACACAATGGGATGCAGAGACATGACATCCCACTTTAAGAATGAAACAAGAAAAGCTTCTCAGTGGGGATCAGGTGGTTGGGAGGCAGAAGCCTGCACACTACCAGGAGTATTGCTCAGATATTTGAGGGGTTGTGTTTGATGTCTCGTCTCATCTGCATGATTTTTGTTGCAGATCTGAGCATGTAGGCTCTTTTTGCGTGCTTTGCTGTGGCATGTAGACCTGTAACTCCGAGGCTGCGGAGTGGGTTCCTTGTGTGGCCGTTGTAGATGGTGCCTGTTGCTCCTAGCAGGATGGTGTGAAGGGTTTTACGGTGCCCGAGTAAGTAAGACATTACCAGCCTTGCTCTAGGTTTAGGTTGGCCTGCTTCCACTTGCTCTCGGCTCCCCTAGCGCTCGGCTTAGTAGAACAACCCGACTCTTGCTGTCTCAACCTTTAGCTCACTGTACTCCTTTCTTACTTGTCTCCTAGTATGGGCTCGTAATGCTGAGAGTGACGTGCTGGCGCAGCTGCGTTTCTGTAGGAGAACTCTTTTTTCTCTTGGGTTGTATGGCTTTGGCGCCCCGTCATCGCAATGGCTTAGCTGCTTTGCTCTATCCTGGCGGACTCTTAGCTAGCTCCCCAAGTCAGTCTTTATGTTGAGTGCAGCTTAAACGTGCCCTCGGCCCTCGTAGTAGTGTAGCTAGACGTGCCTCGGCCCGTTTCCTTTCCTCTTTACTAGCCAGTCTTCCTAAACCTTGTTTTTATGTAGGCACCAAAGTACGCAGGCTTTCCTTCCCTCTTTCTTTCCTGTGCTTGACCTTCTCTTCTCATCAACCTGGTTGCCCCCCCCCTTTTCTCTTTTATTTCTTCCAGCCTGAGCTGCCTCTCTTGCTACCTTTTAATTCAGCAACTTTCAGTTCGTCTCAACCTCGTAGTAGGGAGTTTTCTATTTCCCCTTGACCTTTAAAATACGCCAACAACAACAAAAATGCACTGCCTATGCTACCGATTCGAAATTTTGTTGGATTAACGACATCATACACTTGATGTCCACTGTGCTTGGTCCAATCTTGATGTCCACTGCCCTTTTTATGTGCTGCAAACAAATCAGCATACTACATGAAATTGACTCAGCAGACCACAGACCACCGCTTTTCTTGCCAGTGTTCATTACCACACATTGATCTGCGTCTTCCAGGTCATATTCAGAGAAGAGGGAAAGGAAAACATATGGTTTGGAGGAGTGAACACAAAGCCGCATTACACACATGCTTGAAAACGAGACTGTCCTCCAATCTTTTCGAAACTCTATACGCAATCAAGAACATCAATCCTGCTACAAACACTTCCTAGATATCATTACACTTGCTGCTGATGCCACTGGTATGACCGCAAGATAAATGTTGCGCAGAATGCAGCTGGGCCTTCTCATGGCCCCTTGGTATGACGCAATGTGCCGTGATTACAAAAGACGTATCAGATGGAACAAAAAACACAACCAACCTTTTGCTGAGCTGCAACAACAATACTCTACTTGCTGCCTGCCGGCTGAGGAAAAAATAATTAAAAAAAGAGAAGGCAGATGAGATGGTTGGACTCATTGACGCTCGCAGCCCAGAGGTATACAAACTGTTGACTGCGAACAAACTGTCTGACACTTCTCCCATTTCTGCTGAGATGTGGACTGAGCACTTCCAATTCCGTTTGTGCAACCACAAGAGAGCGCTCCTGACGTGCTACCTGGAAGATCCAACCAACCTACACGGCATCATTTACTCAGTGACCAGTTACGATCTGGACAAGTTTCTCCTTCTGACATTGCAGTTCCACCCGGCCCTAGTGGCAGGTACAGGAGCATGAACACTACCTTTTAACGCAGCAATAAGCAAGCACCTGTACACGAACAACCCCCCATACTCTGGCTTCCACTGTCCAGAAAAACATTTCAAACATGAATGTGCAGTCCAGCCCAGGTTTCGATCCGTTCTCTACTTCTTTCATCAAGCACGCAGAGAAAAAAATTCAAGATGATCGTGGTAAGAGACACACTGAAAACGTTCTGCTTCCCCTTCTCACTGATGACTTGTTCCATCTGTTCATGTCAGACGGTATCAACCCTCATCTTTGGAACAGAGTCAAAATTACGCCTCTGCACAAAAAGGGTCCAACTACGTCTCCAACTACGTCCCCAAAAATTATCGTTTGCTGGCTATCAATGGTTGTATCTATAGACTTTTTGCAAACGTGGTCAGGGACTTGTTGACGGACTGGGATCTTGCTGAACATCAAATACCAGACTCTCAATTTGGTTTCTGCCCCACAAGGAACACCAACCAACCCCTCTTTATTCTTCGCCACATTCTCGCCACTGCTAATAAGGAAAAAATGAAGGTGTACACTGCTTTCCTGGACCTCTTTGCTGCCTATGACAGTGTTCCAAGAGAGAAGCTATGGAGACACTTGCAAAAAATTAAGACTCCGCAGTATTTGAGAGACATCATCATCATTCAAACCATGTACACAGGATGCCTATATATACCTACTCATTGATGGCGACAAAATTTCTGAGGAGGTTGCGTCCAACAGAGGCTTGAAACAGGGCTGCCCTCTGAGTCCCCTTCTGTATGTACTCCCTTGATAGCAATGACAGACAGATTCTTGACTGTACAGAGAGGTGCTGCCACTGCCCTGGATTCAGTCAAAATCCCTCACTGTGAATATGCTGACGACATTGCTCTCACTTCAAACACGGCTGATAATCTGCAACTCCAACTGAACAAATTCTATGACTCTACACGTTTCAAAGGGCTCAAGCACAACACTGACAAAACAAAAGTCATGGTCTTCCTTAGCAGGGGTAACTCTGCAATTTCCACCTAACGTACGACGGCACACCTCTGGAACTTGTCACTGAATTCAAATACCTTGGAATCACTCTTATTCATGATGGAAGCATGCTCACAGCTGCTAAGAAGATAACAGGCAACTTCAGGTTTGCCATTGACAGAGTTTACAGAATTGGTGACAGCAAGGGTTTTAAGCACAGAAAACATGCCATGCTATGGCTTTTCCAGGTCTTTGCCTTGACAGCTGGTCTATACGGTTGTCAAGTAATATGGGCCACTTCTCTGACATATGATTCCTCAAAAATCAACCCCACACATGTCCTTCATCTTGGCTTCCTGACAAGACTCCTGGGTGTCAAGAAAAGCACTGATACTCACTGCGTGCTCCGCAAAACAGGTCAGATGCCAATTTTTTTCTGTTGGTTCAGATGCATCATACGATTCTGGAACAGTTTACTCTCTTCAAACAATCCTCTTCTTAAGAAATAAGTTGTGCAGGCTGACCTTCTTATTGCAAATTGAAGCGATACATGGACTTATCAGGTTCTGCACACACTCCAAGATTTCCCTACATCTCAGCAATTTTTGTATGCCATACGATCTAGAGAAGCTATCAATATAAAACAGTTTGAGCTCACTTTGCACGAACGTATCATTGGGAGCTGGAGAGAGCTTGCTTGACAATTTGACACCACATGATGATCACCATTCCAGCAGAATTATGAGGACTTATCACACACATTCTGGTGAACCTTTGGGGATTGCTCTTGGCTGGTGGGATGACAGAAAAAGAAATCATAAGCCTGTGTCACCTACCTACCTTCGCTTGAATATTTCGAACAATTTCAGCCGTGCACTCTCTTGCCTTCACCTTTCTGTCCATAACTTTCTGGTCCAAAGAATGCGTCATAACAGGAATAGAAGGCCTTATGAGCTCAAGATCTGTGACAAATGTGCAACCGTGACTGGCACTCTGTTCAGGATGAGGAACACATTTTGCTGGACTGTCCGCATGAACATCTTGTTAGCCTCCGCACACAGCACCGCCAGCTGTAGCTGGTCTTCCCACCTCAATATAAAGATAGTCTAACTCGTTTGAAGACTTTTTCGAACCAACCAGAAATATATGGTGTGGCCTATTTTGTGGCTGAGTGCCCAGCCCTTTTCCCTTGATTTTTTCTAGCATCTTTTTGGTTTTGTTTCAGGCTTTTTCCAAGCTTCCGCTCAGATGCCCCCCAGAGGCATATACAGCGATGTAACCTTACCTTAGCAACATCATACACTATAGGTTACTGCTGGCTTACTATGGTTACTGTCGAGTAAGCTGGCTTAGTGGTCCAGTTTCTAAATTCTTTTGAATTATAGCAAGCCGTTTAGTAGGAAACAACCGTTACCGCCCGCTTACTACCTCGGTAATCGAGTCAGTAAGTTTGGCATGCCAGTCTGGTAACGTTCTCTATCATTTCGACAGAAGTCCCCCCTCGTATATCTAAATCTATGTAATCCAAAATGAATTAAACTAAAGCACGCTGGCTTTCTCTGTAACTCTGTAAACTAACTCACTGTCGCTCTGTATTCTAGAGCATGCCAACTTTCGAGCCTCAGGTGCCACTGGCATTACTCTGATGTCCTTACCGAGCCATGTGCGGAGATAGAGTGGGTTGCTGCAAGTCGCAGATTTCTAGGACACGGAGCAGCTTTGCCAGGCTGGAGGCCTTTGTTCCTGGTAATCTAAGTATACAGAATGGACGTTGAAGTGCTTTTTCATTTGAGATTTCAAAGCAGCTGTGCGAATGAAAAAAGGCAGCCACTTTCAAGCTGCAAACACCATTCTTGTCCGGTAGTACTTGCCAACTAACACTTCGTTTCCATAGTTTGCTCATGCTGGCACTCACCACCTCCCTGGCATCAAGCATCCATTATTAGCCAATATCATCCTATCCTAGCATACCACGTGCACGTGAGGTCTACAAAAGTGTACCGAGGTACAAGCGCTGCTGCACTTTTTGCTTATGTCCTCATAGTATTGGAATGCTGCTCACGCAAGCAGGCAAACTCAGAGGCGTGGATTGGAGGAGCCCGGGCCTTAAGCCACTCTCCTTATGCCAGTCTTCAAAAGTTCTGCAACAGGGATCCATTCTTCTCAAGCATTAGTGTTCAAACAGCCTGATCAACTCGTCTGATGCCAACATCACGCAAGCGGAAGGATCTACTGCAGACCTACTCCTTGAAGGGGGCAAAGACACACACTGAGTTGTGTCCGCCAAAGCCAAAAGAGTTGGAGATTCCTGCAGTGACCTGCGAGCACAGTGGTGTCGTGTGAGGTGTGTGTGTGTGTGTGAGTGTGTGTGTGTGTGTGTGGTGTGTGTGTGTATGTGTGTTGGTGGGGGGAAGGTTGATATAAACTTTACGCGTGGCCTTACGAACGCGCAAAAAACAGCATGCTGGAGCATACATAGCATCTTCTTTGGCCTTCATTTAAATTGGAGCTACACAATCATGTACCTCTATTACATGCAAGGTTGTAGGTAGTTTAGTTTAGTTTGGATTACAAAGGCATTCAACTTGGATTGGCTGCTCAACCTATGAAAACGAGGTAAACCTCAAAACAAACCAAGTAAAAAAAGGTTGCAGGTAGGATAGACATGTACGTTTACATGACTACTCCGATTTTGATGAAGGCCAAAGTAGATGCTAAAGGCTATCCTACCTGCAACCTTTTTTTACTTGGTTTGTTTTGAGGTTTACCTCGTTTTCATAGGTTTTCATAGGATAGACATGTACGTTTACATGACTACTCCGATTTTGATGAAGGCCAAAGTAGATGCTAAAGGCTAAGTCTGAGAAACCGGTCCGGACATTCAGAGAGTATATGTATTGTTTCAAGTCATGTACCTCTGCAGTTGCAGGTAGCAGTTGCAGGTAGTTGCAGGTAGCAGTTGCAGGTAGCAGTTGCAGCAGTTGCAGGTAGCGTAGCCTTTAAGCTCCCACACTTTGCGCACCTCACATGTGTCCAGGCCCTTGACCTCGTGCGAAGAGCAAGCTTGCCAAGAATTCAACTTTTACACGCAGGCAGTGCAACCGTCAGCTGATCCGACTGTCACTTGCACTAATCCATGCATACATTGATCTTGCCTTGACGTTGCGCAGCATACTGTGCAGCATACCCCAGTGAAGCATTCTAGGGAGCGCCTGATTTAGAAACCAGATCATGCATCATTCAGGCGTTGACGCACGCGTGCAGCAGTCCAAACCCCAAAGTAGAGGAGGTGTTCACGCACACATGCTGGCAGTCCAGACCCCTATACTGGAGAAGGTGTTCACGCACACTTGCTGGCAGTCCAAACCCATTTCCCCCCCGCACAAAGCGCACTGAAGCAGCTGGCGGTCAAAACTTCTCACCGGAAAAGGCTATAAACTGACCTTGTATCCTCCCTTTCCTGTCAAGCTTCTCCTTGCCTCCGTGCACACGCAGCTCACGGAAACAGCTAGCAGCCAAACCTTCCTGACTAGAGCAGGCTTTACACAGTGACCAAGTGGCCTTCCTCTCACTTCATGCTTCACTTTACACAACGACCAAGTGGCCTTCCTCTCACCTCATGCTCCACTTACACAGTGACCAAGTGGCCTTCCTCTCACCTCATGCTTCACTTTGCACCTCATGCTTCCTTTTCCTCACCTCATGCTTCATGCTTCATGCTTCCTTTTCCTCATGCTTCACTTTACACAGTGACCAAGCGGCCTTCCTCTCACCTCATGCTTCACTTACACAGTGACCAAGTGGCCTTCCTCTCACCTCATGCTTCCTGTTCCTCACCCCATGCTTCATGCTTCCTTTTCCTCACCTCATGCTTCACTTTGCACCTCATGCTTCACCTCACCTCATGCTTCACTTTACACAGTGACCAAGTGGCCTTCCTCTCACCTCATGCTTCACTTTGCACCTCATGCTTCCTTTTCCTCACCTCATGCTTCACTTTGCACCTCATGCTTCACCTCACCTCATGCTTCACTTTGCCACCGGCGCACGTGTCGATGTCTGACACCTCATCGACTAAGTTGTACTGGTTCAAGGTGGGGTGCAGGTAGCCAGTCTCGATGGCCTGCAGGGCAACCCGTGTGTGTGTGTGGGCGTGTGAGTACAAAGGGGGGCAAGTCATGCCGCCCATGCATGTGGGCGTGTGAGTAGGAAAGGGGGCAAGTCATGCCACCTATGAACTACGGTACTCCTTGACAGTCCGGAGAGATGACGGTCAGATGAAATATGTCTCCTGTGGACACCCCCTTTGGCTGGCAAAGTAAGAAAGCCAAACAGTGAGCTGGATCAGTTTTTATGGCCTAAATACCTTGATCCTATTTGCAGTAAGTCTTTTGCTTAGAACACTGCCGTTACATATGGATGTCAGCAACTTGATTGGAGAAACCAGCATCAAAGTTCTCAAACTAAGCCGTGATATGGATGTCAGCAACTCGATTGGAGAAACCAGCCTTAAACTTCTCAAGCCAAGGCCTTTGTAATCCAAACTAAACTAAACAAGTTAAGCCGTAATGTGGATGTCAGCAACTTGATTGGAGAAACCAGCATTAAAATTCTCAAACCAAGTTGCCAAATTGCTGACGCGCCAAGGGCTGCATCCGTCCACTGTGCCACTGGTGCAGAACCCAGAGCCAAATTGCTGACGTACGTGCCAAGGGCTGCATGCATCCACTGTGACACTGGTGCAGGAACCCAGAGAGACCCAGACACATGTTATGCAGCCTGTTGCTCACAGCCCGTCGGAGTTCAGGAAAATATAACTCAAGTTTACAGTCAGGATGACATGGGTACCAACCATTCGCGCGTAAGCGTTTAGTGTACCCGTGCATGATCTACATCCGAAATTACGCAAGTATTCAGCAGTCGTGCATGTCATACAATGACACGTCAAAACGTTTTAACACATGCTTTAACACATGCTGTAACAGTTAGAACTATGCAACTACTGCAAGTCATTCCCTTCCACAATTTTTTGTTCAGGGCGAACTCACAGGCCTCCTGCCGTACCCAAGTAATCATCGTGCTGCGGACTTGAACGCCAAGCATGCCCCTTCTATAGAGCACGATCAATGAAGCTGAACTTAGAGATCAAGGTCGTGGGCCAAGCATGCCCCTTCAATAGAGCACAATCAATGAAGCTGAACTTAGAGGCCTAGGTCGTGGGCCAAGCATGTCCCTTCTATAGAGCACGATCAATGAAGCTGAACTCCATGAACTAATTGCGTTTTATGAGCAGGCTAGCAGTTGCACTTCTTGACTGAAGGCCTTTTTTGTAAAACTTGTAAACCTAGGTCGCGGGCCAACTTTGTCTCGCTGTTACCTCTCAATGGCCTCAATGTCTCGCTGTTACCTCTTGATGACAGCTAAGGCTAGCAGTCACACTTCTTGCCTGAAGCCTTTTTTTGTAAACCTTGTTACCTTGATGACAGCAATGGCCTCAAGCCCTCCAGCTGCTCCTAAGCAGTGCCCGATTAAGGACTTGGTGGCATTCATCTTTAGGTGCTTGGTCTCGCCCTTGAACACGCTCTTCAGGGCCTTCACCTCAGCAATGTCACCCACCAGGGTGCTGTGTGTGTGTGTGTGTGTGTGCGCGCGCATCATGCGTGTGTGTATGTGTGTGTGTGTGTGTGCATCATGCCTTCACATAAATTACCTGGTGGCGTGTGCGTTGATGTAGTTGACCTGCTCCCGGTCGATGCGAGCATCCCGAATGGCCGCTTCGATGCATGTACTAACTCCAAGGCCGTCCGCTCGAGGGTCGGTCATGTGGTGGGCGTCACAGCTGTGTGCGTGTGTGCACATGTGTGTTTGTGTGTGTGTGTGTGTGTGTGTGTGTCCTTACATCAGCCACATCCTCGCCCATTCCACCCCCCCCCCTCATGAACACAAGGGGGCGCGTGCAATAGAACGTGCAGCCCGTGCTCTAGAGTGAGCCTACATTGCTGCGTATCGATGAGATGCAATCATGGCAATGTTGTACACAGCAATGTGCCATGAACCACATTACGTGCTCTAGAGTGAGCCTACATTGCTGCGTATTGATGAGGTGCCTTCATGGCAACGTTGTACACAGCAACGTGCCATGCACCACATTATGTGCTCTAGAGTGAGCTTACATAACTGCGTATTGATGAGGTGCCTTCATGACAATGTTGTACACAGCAATGTGCCAAAGCACAAACATTCAAGTAGAGCTGCACCCAAACCCCACCCACATATTCCATAACACAAACACAATCATCCCACCCCACCCACACATTTAACAAAAACCCACCCACCCACCCGTAACCCACACACACACACACACACACATTTGTAATATCGTTTCCACATTTCATAAAACACACATACTCACTCCCACACCCAAACATTCCACAAATAACGCACCCACCCACCCACCAACCCATCCACCCACACTCACACGCTCATACACCTACACCCACACCCACACCCACAAACACTCACGTGATGCCGCCTCCAAGGTACTCAGCAATGATGTTGGCTCCTCTATTCTGAGCGTGTTCCAAGCTCTCCATCACAAGCACCCCCGCGCCCTCTCCCATCACAAATCCGTCACGGTCCACATCCCACGGCCTGCATGCAAATTCGAGGGAATGCGTGTGCGCGCGTGTGTGTATGTGTGTGTGTAAGTTTGTGTGCGCGCGTGTGGATATGCATGTACGTTCCTACTAACGTTCCAAGCTCCCCAAATCATCTATCACGGTCTTCACCCCTCGGCCTTGCGCATGCGTGTGCGTATGCAAATTTGAGGGAATTTAGGCATACGCACACTTGGACCCTTTTGCACTCATATCTCGTCGTGAGTTGAATGTCCCATCATCCCTGGACCAGTGCTCAGGTTGTGTGCTGCTACAATAGATGCCTCGTGCCCTGTAAACCACTCCACTTCACTTCACTTGTGCGTGCTGCTTTGTTTGCTTTATGCCTTGGCTTTGCTTTGTGCCTTGGCGTGATGCCTTGTGCCCTGTAAACCACTTCACTTCTGCGCGCTGCTTCGTATGCTTTGGTGAGAAACCAACCCCAGAGATGCAAAGCAGCTCTGCGGTAAGGCAAGTAAAGGCAGGCCACGCAGCTCTGCGTTAAGGCAGGCAACGCAGCTCTGCGTTAAGGCAGGCAACGCAGCTCTGCGTTAAGGCAAGCAACGCAGCTCTGCGTTAAGGCAGGCAACGCAGCTCTGCGTTAAGGCAAGCAACGCAGCTCTGCGTTAAGGCAGGCAACGCAGCTCTGCGTTAAAGCAGGCAACGCAGCTCTGCGTTAAGGCAAGCATCGCAGCTCTGCGTTAAGGCAGGCAACGCAGCTCTGCGTTAAGGCAGGCAACGCAGCTCTGCGTTAAAGCAGGCAACGCAGCTCTGCGTTAAGGCAAGCAACGCAGCTCTGCGTTAAGGCAAGCAACGCAGCTCTGCGTTAAGGCGGGTAAGCAGTAAGCAAACAAGACATCGATCAAAGGCAAAAATCGGAGAAAGAGGAATTAAAGAGGAGCCATCCACAGGCAAGGAAAATAAGTTGTGATAGCAGCATCCGTGTCCCATTACCATGAAATTATGCAAACGAGCATGGTTGGCTGATTTCTACTTTGATGTTTAAACCAAGAGAGCGTCAGATGAGCACTCTGAACTGGGGACTCTGGACTTTGGGCTGGGGCGTCTCCAGAAAAAGTGCTTGGCAATCAGAGTTGCAATGCATGCACCTGCTCCCTCAATTTGGAGGGATGCTGCATGCGTAGTGATGGCCAGAACCGTATCTATATAAGGTGTATATACGGTACTTTTGGCAAGGGAATCACCAAATATGCAGTCATCTACGGTCATGTACGGTGCATATGATGGTTCTGGCCAATCCTACAGATAAATGCTGTGAGCGGAGAGCATCGATCTGACCTCATCCAGTGCCCTCATATTCTAGGATATAAACCCCTCCATTTTAATGGTGAGTAGGGCCCCTTGACCTAGGGAAGCAAACCAAGTCTACCAAGGCTTGGTGAAGTAGGGCCCCTTGACCTAAGGCGCCAACTTTACCGAGGCTTGGTGAAGTAGGGCCCCTTGACCTAGGGAAGCAAACCAAGTTCACTAAGGCTTGGTGGAGTAGGGCCCCTTGACCTAGGGAAACAAACCAACTTTACTAGCTGACAAGGGAACGAGAGTGTGCATTGAAAGAGACCAAGGTAGGCTCTCTGGCAACACTGCAGGATGTGTGCTGCCTACTCGGTAAAAATCGAGCACCTGCTCCCTCAAATCACCGCATGCCCACCATGACAAGTGTGAAGTGTGTGTGTGTGTGTGTGTGTGTGTGTGTGTGTGTGTGTGTGTATGTGTGTGTACAAGTGTGTGCAGTACAAGTGCGTGTGAGTGCAGCGAGCAGGGCAAGACTGGCAAGATGTGTGCAGTACAAGTGCGTGTGAGTGCAGCGAGCAGGGCAAGACTGGCAAGAATGTGTGCAGAACAAGTGCGTGTGAGTGCAGCGAGCAGGGCAAGACTGGCAAGACTGCGTGCAGTACAAGTTTGTGTGAGTGCAGCGAGCAGGGCAAGACTGGCAAGACTGCAGGGAGGATGCCTCTACATGCCAACTAATGAATAGGGTTAGCCAGAACCGTATATATGCACCGTATATGACGGTATATTTGGTGATTTCCCTGCCAGAAATTCAGTATATGTACCATGTATAGGGTTGGCCAGAACCACATATATACGGTGCATGTACGGTATTTTTGGCAGGGAAATCGCCAGATCTACGGTCATATACGTTGTATACATACGGTTCTGGCCAGCCCTACTTATGAATGAAAGGGGTCTTTAAAAAGACGCGTGCGTGCTGCTGCAGGAAGCCTACAGCCCAACCAGCCGCGCAGCAGCACGCATGCATCGACTCGGGGGGACACAGCCGCGCAGCAGCACGCATGCATCAACTCACTCCCCCAAGAAGGATTGGGGGGACACAGCAGTTAATTGGTTCTGTTGCTTGACGGCTTCAGCTCGCTTTTTTCTTTAACCTGTTCGTAGCTTTGTGGCCAGAGCTGAGCGACGGAAAGTTGCAGCCTCTCAACCCATATGAAATAAGCACACAAAAGGTGTATTCCTCACACGTCATAACCAGGGTTGACCGGAACCGTACACATACACCGTATACGAGCGTATATTTAGAAATTTCCCTGTCAAGAATACCGTATACACGCCGTATGTACATGGTTCCAGCCAGCCTTAAGTACGGCTCGCTCGCTCACATTGAGACTCCCTTTGGTTCGTCGCTACATGTAAACAATGCTGTGCAGACACAAATGCCTCCGCAGCTCATATGAACTGTGAATACATACAACGAACCTACACACTAAGGCACGCTAGCACAAATTGAAATCTTCTATGGTTCATCATTACATTTGGACAGTGTGCTCTGCAGCTCATATGAACTATGGACACAAACAACAAACCTGCACACTAAGGCACGCTAGCTCACCTCAAGGCCTTCTCTGATTCATTGTTGCGTGTGGACAGTGCTCTGCAGCTCATATGAACTATAAACGCACACAACGAACTACACACTTTGGCACGCTAGCTCACCTCAAGGCCTTCTCTGATTCATTGTTGCGTGTGGACAGTGCTCTGCAGCTCATATGAACTATAAACGCACACAACGAACTACACACTTTGGCACGCTAGCTCACCTCAAGGCCCTCTCTGATTCATTGTTGCGTGTGGACAGTGCTCTGCAGCTCATATGAACTATAAACGCACACAACGAACCTACACACTAAGCACGCTAGCTCACCTCGAGGCCTTCTCTGGTTCATCGTTACGTGTGGACAGTGCTCTGCACGCCACAAAGCCTCCTAAGCCCACTGGGATGATAGGCGCCTCTGAGCCTCCTACCACCATCATGTCACAGTCACCTGCGAAGGAGTGATCAAAAGCGTGACAGAGCGGTGTTTAGCACTGTAGACTTCTTTCGCAGCCCACGTGACGGACGTCAATGGCTGGCTCTGACTGACATCATGTCACAGTCACCTGATAAGGAGTGATGAAAAGCGTGATAGCGCAATGTTTAACAATGTTCTTCTTACACAGCCCACGTGACGGACGTAAGTGGCTTTGACCGACATCATGTCACTGTCGCCTGAAAAAGTTGAGAACAAAATGCCAGGGAGCGCAGTAGGTTAAGCACAGCTGGGAGTGAAAAGCATGGGAGGGTTATGGTGCCCCTTGACCTTGTTGGTTCCAAATTGAATACGAGCTGCTGAATCCTCCGCAGCAAATTGAAAAATGCTCCTGACTGCAATCTCCTGTAAATATCCATCTGCAATCTCCTATAAATATCCATTCACACTTGATCTTGCACACCAAGTAACCTGCAGTTATCATTTTGCTCCTGTGCTCTTTTCTCTCCTTGCTCTTCTGGTATCCCCTTCTCTCCTCCTGCTCTCCAGGAGGAGGAGAGAAGGCGATACCAGAAGACACCGGCTCCGAGTGGCACGTCAGGATGTTCTTGGAACATAACAACATAATCCTACCCGCCAGGAACAATCACGATGCACCCTACATACTTGTCCCGCCCTCTGGCGCTGAGACATTTTTTAAAGATGGCCACACGCCATGTCGAAATAACACTGCCACACGCCATGTCAGAATACCACTGCCACACGCCATGTCAGAAAAACACTGACATACGCCATATGTCAGAATAACACTGCCACGCGCCATGTCAGAATGACGCTGCCACACGCCATGTCAGAATGGCGCTGCCACGTGTGTACTCTGACGAAATGTTTCCAGATATCACACAGAAGGATTTAAGGATGGACTACTCCTTACATACCTGATCGGATGTGGTTGGCAGCTGCCACAAACGCGTAGTTGGCGGTGGCACAGGCAGTGGAGATGGAGTAGTTGGGACCCATGAAGCCCTATGTGTATGTGTGTATGTGTGGGTGCGTGTGTTTGCGTGTGTGTGAGTGCTGGTGTATGATCTAAAATCTACAGACAAGGGTGCCAAACGCAACGTCGGCACACCATGTGAGTCTTTGCTAGAGAGTTGCTCTATACTTTGCTCATCATTAAATGCAAAGAAACATGTGCTATATTGAAAGGTAGCTGGGCCTGGGCCTCACACACATACATACACACACACCTGGTCGATGGCCAGCAGAGCACCTCCCATGTTGGTGATTGCGTACGGGATGAAGAAAGGGGACATCTTCTTATAGCCCTTTTGCACCAGGTTCACCACACCTGCATTGTGTGTGTGTGTGTGTGTGGTGTGTGTGTGTGTGTTTGTGTGTGTGTGTGTGCGTGGTGTGTATGTGTCAGTTACAATGCTCGTTCTTGGCTCATTATCATTGGCTACTCATCACAATTGGCTAACCACACTAGGCTCATTACATTTGGTATTCAAAAAAAGGAAGCTTCAATTTAAATGGTCACGTACGGCGCATACATACAGATCTGGCCAAATCAGACATAGACGCATGCGAGGTGCGTAGGGTTGGCCAGAACCGTACTTGGGATTCCCATATACTGTATATACACCGTATATGACCGTATATACGCCGTATTTTCGTATATACCGTATATAGGAGAAAATTGACTGACTCAGAATTAATTCATAGGGGGTCCATTTTGTAGCTCTTGAAGTGCTGAGCACGCATGAACCATACAGCTGAGAGTTCTGAACAGAAGGTGATAACCCGAACCTCAGCAGGTTGAGGCACATTGACATCATTTTTAATGCACGGATTCAAGAGGGCTCCAAAAGTGCTCAAACGTGCGGCTTCAAGCGAACACACACACTACGGTGCCGAACAATTGTTCAGGGGGACCTTTGCTGAGAAGATGCACTTGCCTCTAAGCACCAACGGCATGAAAAGCAGAGCATATTGTAAATACTAAGTGCTCAACTGCTACGTTGACTCCCTACAAATATTTGTGACCAGTGCGCACACCCTCGTCACCAAAAATTTCACACAGGCTGTACATTAGCAAGCAGGCACGTGCTCACATGTTCATCTCGCAACCATGCACCACAACACCACCACCTTCACACTCAACGTTCTGCACATAACCACCGCACACACACAGGTCTCTTACCGTCCTGGAACACAGTCAGGCCACCCATGCCGGTGCCAACGAGCACGCCCACGCGGGTCATGTCAAGCTTGCTGAAAGCCTCTGGGTTGGCCTCCTGCGTGTGCACGTGTGTGTGTGTATGTGTGTGTGTGTGTGTGTCTCTGAGCATGCGAATGTGTATGTATGTGTGCGCGTGCATGCAGACATGCGTGCGTGTGTGTATGTGTGTGCGTGTGTGTCTGTGAGTGCGTGTATATGTTTGTGTGCGTGCATGTGTGTGTGTGTGTGTGTGCATATGCGTGTGTGCGTGTGTATGTGTGTGTGAGCGTGTGTGTGTATGTGTGCGTGAGTGTGTGTGAGTGTGTGTAAATTTGTATTGTATGTGTGAATGTGTGTGTATGTGACCGTGTGTGTGAATTTGTATGTTTGCGTGAATGTGTGTGTGTGTGTGTGTCTGTGTACTTACAATCAAAGTGTGCACTGTTTGCTTGCAGGCACTTCATCAGGTACTCACACACACTGCGCACAACCATGTATCCGCACACACACTGCGCACAACCATGTATCCGTTCGACAGGCGTTTGGTGAAAAATTTGCAATCTGCTTTAACCTTGGGCAAATGAGCGTGTGGCAATGCATGCACTGACCTTCTCCAGGCCTGCTTGACGCAGGGCCTTCTTGCAGGAAACCATGGTGTACTTCAGGCAGTCATCGTAGCGTCGCGAGTTCTTGGCATCAATTAGCCTGTGAGTTTATGCACATGCGTGTGATTGCCTGTCTAGTTGAGCCTCTTTCCCTCTTCCCAGTACACCCACGACTCTCATGTGAGTGAAAGGGAGCTGGAGAGTGACATGTTGTGCGCAAAGAGCAGATATTGAATCCACCTCAGCACAGGCGTTTGCGACCCAAACTCTCACCGAGCTCACAGTACTGTTGAATCCGAATTGATACAAACACACAACAACCCAATACTCACTTCTCGTCGCTGAAGTTTTTGATTTGGCCCCCGAAGCGCGTGGGGAACTCCTTGGCATCAAACCTGTCAATGGGCACAATGCCACTCACGCCCTCCAGCAGCCTGAGACAGCACAGTAGTGCCCAATATAACTGTTCATTCTGTGCAAGGAGAGTGATACGCAGGAGAGCGGAGAACAGGCAAAAATAACGCAGGACCCGGCTGCTGCCTGTTCGTCTCTTGTCAAGACACACGTCGCTTACGCACGCACTTGTCGTAAAAGGTGTCCACGTCGTTCCCGTACACGGAACTCAAGCCCATGCCGGTGATGACGGTCCTCTGGGAGGCAGGGCGCTGCTTTCCCGCAGCACATCGGACGGACAGACCTGATGGTAATTCAATACTGCATTACGCAACACCCTCATTGATGCGAGAGGACCAAAAATCTTCACTCACCCTTGCGCCCGAGGGCACCTCCTCCTCGCAGGCCAGCAGGCAAGTTGCGTTGCAAAGGGGCCGCCATTTTATTATTCTTGACGCAAAACAAATATACAACTTTTTCCTCGGATCTGATTAAAAGTCAGCGTCAAAACAAAATGCTGAAACTTTTTAATCAAACGCGTTACAAGGTATTGTTTTTTGGCCAAAGCCAATTGGCGTGCAGGGAAGCTAGAGAGGGCTGGAGGAAAGGCAATCCTATATATGTTGATTCATATTTTTTAGCTGCTACTATGGGCTTGGTCCAATGCAGGGCATGCTTCATAATGCCCATCCGCAAACTCCGAGCTATCCTCTCCCAGCTCCTCCAAGCTGTCTTGTCGTCAGGGCGTGCATAGGTGATGATGATACGAGCGTATTTGCTTGGTGTACCGTACCAGGCCTGCCACGCCGACGTAGACGGTGTTGAACGAGCCCTGCAACAAATTTGATCAATAATAAGGCAGGCATCAGCAGCAAGAGAAAATAGAATGAAAGGGAGTGGTGAGGAGAGGAGGGCAGGGTGGCTCCTCGTACTTAAACGCATGTATGTGCACGCGTGCACACAGCATGTGGGTGCATACAAAACCACGTTACACACATTACTGTTTCCAGAGCCGGCACTTTGAAAGGCACTTTGAAGGCTTAGCTGCCTAGCCGGAACCCGGGTCGTCCAACCACCTCTGGACATCCACCTCTGCACCCAAATTGTTTCAAAATGTTTGTACTCCATGTCCTACAATGCATATACCGTATGCTCGCAAAACGTACCTGCGCCGTGAAATAGCGCAATTTGGAGCTTGTCAATTCCTTCCTCATTTTTCCTCAGAAATTCCTCAAATTTTTGTCACATCAAAGTCGCCCAAATGGTTTTCGTAGGGTTGGCCAGAACCGTACATACACACCGTATTACCGTATATTTGACGGTATCCTGCCAAAAATACCGTATATACACCGTATATATATAGGGTTATGGCCAACCCTACGTGCTAATTATGCCCATTGAAGGAAGAGGCAGGTAATCGGACCCAAACAGATTCCCCCCAGGGATAGACATACATCTTGTAGAATCTAGATTCTGTTCAGACGTAAACCCGCAACGGACATTAGATAAAGCGCACAACCAACATCTTTCGCTAATCCAGCGTCTACGGACAATTATCCTCCGAGGCATCTCTAGGAACAACACAATTATCCTCCAAGGCATCTCTAGGAACAACAAAGTCACACTTCATGTTATACTCCTTGGAGTTGGGGGCACAATTTACAGCCAGTACACCATAACTCCTCTACTAAACCTGGGCATCCCTTTGCACAACTAGCTACTGCACCACACTAGCTACTGCACCACACTGCCATGCAATAAAAAGCTTAAACAAGATCACAAAAACAAGACAAAATACAAATCAACAACGACAACAGTGATAATGGGGGATCTGATGGGGGTGTTACTGGTAGAGCGGCTGGCTTCAAAAGGGCTAGACGCAGGCGGATCGCATGGCTGACAACCCGCCGGATCCTTATTACTCTCTGTTGTTTCTCTTTTTTGCTTTTCAGTGGGGATCTGGCTAGTGTGAGCACTAGTCGAGAGCCTTTCCTTAATGCACGTATCGTTTTCCAGCATAGACTTTTTACTTTTTTTACTAACAGCCTTGGTGAACAAAGAGTTTGATCCTGCAGAGGCAGAAGATGTAGCCAAACGACTGCTCAGCCACAAGAGCAAGGAAACCTGCATATGTATAGAGAAATTAACCATTAACACAAACACTGCCCATATAACTGCGTTGGACTCAAGCAGCCATACACTAGATACTTTGCCTAACACCTGGACATGGTAAAAGACTGCTGCGCATGCGCTGTGCCACCAAGCCCTACATCCGACAGAGCCAGTCCCACACACATAATAATTAGACGGACTACGAGACCAATACGCATACCAATTAGTCAGGCCAAGAGAATGAGAACAATCATGGAATGCCTAACACCCACCAGCTTAATCATGCACAGCCCCCCAACATTTCACTAATAGCAAATAACCATCAATACACCTCAGCACCTCCACACGCAAATCCCCAAAAATTACAACTACCTACAAATTGAAAGAGACACTTCTAATATTTAGATCAAGCCTCTGATGAAGAGGAAGGAACAGGTCATAACTCGTCTCCATCACATAAGCCACCATTCCACAGACGTGCTCTGGCAATACAAGAAAGAGTATTTCAAATTGTTAGCAAATTGGTCTGGGGCATCCAAAGTCGTAAGCCAGATGTTTGAGTTTGACAACAGCATTTATAAAAGAACTGATTGACAAAAGATTCGAACCAAAAGAAGGCAAGGGTTCAAGGTGATTGTAACGATACATATAGGAATACAATCATACATTCTGAGTATGCCTTTTACAACGCGCTGCTACATTGGTAATCAAAGCTTTGGTCTGGGTGCTCCTCACTGTTACGTGATAACTCCTACCTTAAAAGTGGTACAGAAAGTACTGAAAAAGAAAAAAAGGACGAGCACGCAACCCAATGCAGGCAATAGACTGGAATAACCTGAGTGACGCGCAGGTGAAAGCCTTCCAAGAAATAAAAAAACTCATGGCAACGGCACACCATTTCAGATCTGAACAAACCTTTTCAAGTGCACACAGACGCCTCTGTGGTTGGCAATGGTGGCGTACTTATGCAAGAAGGTCGCGTTTTTTCGTACACGAGTTCAAAATTCGCACCCGTCGAATTTACCTACGGAACACCTGAGCAGGAGCTGCTTGAGCTTGTGCGCACCTTGCAAATTTGGAGGTGCTATTTGGAGGGCGCCCCAGACTGTGAGCTCATTACGGACCATCACCCACTCATTCACCTGCAAACGCAACGAAAGTTGTCTAGAAGGCAAGCAAGGTGGATGGAGTTTCTGTCACGTTTCCCTTTTTTCATCAAGTACGCCAAAGGAGTTGAGACACGATGCTGACTTGTCACACCAGCACTTGCCTCCTCCCCCGCTGATAATGGAAAGGGAGGACTTAGTTGACTCCCCTGAGCACGATCTGAGGGATACGGATGTGCGGCAGGATGCTACAATGCGTAAGAATTCGACAAGGCCTACACCACCACCGTTTACCACCCAGGAATTAGGTGGGGGGGAAAGAGTAATGCCGCATTCATCGGGGACGCCTGATGAAACGGTTCTGGCTCAACCTCTATGTGTTCACTTCATGAGGATATTCCAACTGCCTACCAATCAGACTTTCTGTTCTCCAAGCAAAAATAGACACAGAGGCTGAAAAGTCAAGAAGGACTTAGGTACGCACGTGACAAAATAGTGGTGCCTAGCAGTCCTCTCCTGAAGCGCAGGATTTTGGAGCTGTGCCATGACAATCAATTGAGTGGCCATGTGGGCATTACAAAGACGCACGATCTAGTAGCGCGTACATTCCTTTGGAGTGGCCTGCGTGCTAATGTCGAGGACTATGTGCGCCATTGTGATGCTTGCCAAAGACACAAGTTGAATACTCGTATGAATGCAGGTAAACTCCAGCCTCTCTCTATTCCTGGAAGGAGGTGGGAAAGTGTGCCAATGGATCTCACTGTGAAGCTGCCTACTACGGCTGATGGTCATGATTCAATTTTGGTGTTTGTGGACAGGCTGAGCAAGATGGTGCATTTAGTGCCCACTACAGAGTCCTTAATTTGTTACGTGTGTACACGTCCCTTGAGAAAAGGTGTATAACTAACCGGAGGTTAGTCCAACGGTGACGGTGAAGCTGGTTCGACTCCAGAAGGCAGTTCTTAGTATAAGTAGTAATATACACCACCCTACTGCCTTAGCCGTTGGTCAACCATAGATACGCTACGCACTTCGTAACATAAATGCTAGAAGCTTTGCTGCCTTGTTTGTGAACAACGTAGTGAGGTTGCATGTGCTGCCAGGCACCCTCATATCAGATCGTGGGCCGCAATTTAACAACAACTTTTGGGCACACACGTGTGAGTTGTTGGGCATGGATAAGAGGATGTCCAGCGCTTAGTACCCCCAAACAGATGGACAGACGGAGCGTACAAACTGCACGCTGGAGGAGAGCTTTCGTAAGCCTAGAGCACGATGATTGGGATGCCAAGTTGGCGTGTGCTGAGTTTGCAATCAACAACTCCTGGCAGGAAATCGTAAAAAAATACGGCAAGGGCAGACAAGCACCGTAGAGTGGTGTATAGGAGACATGGTGATGCTCAGTTTGAAAAACATGAGGCACGGTGGATTAGGCGTGCGTGCGTGCGTGCATGCGTGTGCGCGTGTACGCGCGTGCGCGTGTGCGTGCGCTTACGCGTGTGTGCGTGCGTGCGTGCGTGCGTGTGTGTGTTGTGTGTGTGTGTTGTGTGTGTGTGTGTGTGTGTGCGTGCGTGCGTGCGTGCGTGTGTGTGTGTGTGTGTGTGTGTGTGTGTGAGTGTGTGTGTGTGTGTGTGTGTGTGTGTGTGTGTGTGTGTGTGTGTTCGCGTGCATGTGTGCTTACGAGCCTCTTGTGCAGTTCAGAGCGTTTACAGATGCGTGTGTGCGTGTTTGTGTATGTGTGCGAGCGTGCGTGTGTGTGTGCGCGCGCGTATATGTTTCCTCCTTATGATTTAAGAAAGAGTGATAAAAAGATACCTCTGCCGTAACTGACCATTCTGCTGACAACAGGCCTGGTGTGAAGTTCACACTTACTTTGCGGACCCGGTCCACCAGAAACGCATGTTTTTTGTTACCTCTACAATCTAGCAGTTAGCAGCATTCTAGCAGCTAGCACCATTCTAGCAGCTAGCAGCATTCTAGCAGCTAGCAGCTAGCAGCAGTGAGCACATAAAGAAGTTTAGGGTTTATCAGCCTAATTTAAAGTTTTAAACCCGAAATCCTAGTTTTACATCACGCGGTCTTTGTATAATTGTTTCAAAACAAATCCAGAACATTGGCTGCAGAGTAGTAACTTTGGGACGGATCTGACCTCCCTCCCAATTGGGATGCCTGGTTAGTCATCATGACCTGTCGAATGCTGCAGCAAAGCAACAAGCACTTGTGCTAACAAGATGCCCACTTTTACTTCTTCTCCCTGTCCTCAGTGAGGCCCCCCAACCAAGGAGCTGTTATTTCACCTCCTTAGACCTCCTCCACCACGTCCACCGCATCACCACAAGGGCAGGGTTTCGCCCTGTCTCCCCCTGAAAAGAGGGGGGCCTTCCTCCTCCTCCTTCTCCTCCTGTGGTTGAATCAAATTATGTATGTATGTATGTATGTATGTATGTATGTATGTATGTATGTATGTATGTATGTATGTATGTATGTGCGTATGTGCGTATGTATGTATGAGTGCGCATGTGTGTGTGGGCAGGCTTCACAGGCTTCGCACCACCAGAATGATCAGGCCTCATAAGCCTGGCGGGCCAGTAGCAGGGATGCGCATAAAAGTGGGCGAAACTCTCATTCTACACAGCCCAAGTATGTAATCACATATCAACATTCTCTTTGTAAAAAAAGAGTCACCCCACCCCGGCACTCTCGTGTGCTGCCCATGCCTATATTGTATGACCATGGAACAAGTGGAAGGGAATGTTGTGCGTAACTCCATAAATGGAAGAGTGTGATGATTAGCTGCACTTCTCATGGATTAAAACCTTACTGTCGCGTTACAAGATCTGCACTGGCTGACATACCTTCCAAGAATCCAAAGTCAGCTGACGTTGACTTTTTCGTGGCCTGCACATGTGAGACACTTTACACTTTTGGCAGTAGACGCTTTAGCTCTAAGGCAAATGCTTGCACCTCGCAAATCACCTGTACGGTCACATTGACCTAATTATTTACCACAATGTCATTCGGGCAAGGCATGCAGCAAGAAAAAATTGGAATGCGGGTATTGGCGCACATTTCCAACTCCTCCATCGCCGTTTTCAGGTCAGCGCTGTGATTTTGCTGGAGAAAGGTGCCAACATCTGCATACATTCTCTCATCTGCATACATACTGACTCCAGGAGCACCCAGCCCTTGACCAGGTTCACGCCAATCTTGTTGTACACCCCGCCAGCTCGCCTGCTCATGGGGGCCCCTGTGACCACAAAGATAATATGCCTGTTAGACAAAACACCAGTTAAAACAATGTTATGAATATCGCAGACAGGATTTATAGATTTATATGAATTGGTGGTCCTCTTCGATTCTTGATCAACATTCCTGGTTCTGAACTTGTTTTAACAGTGCTATACGGCATACTAGGATCAAAGCTGAACCACTTGTGTTCTCCACTTTTAAAATCACACGGTGGTTTCTATGTATAGTTTAAAAATTTATCTTAGAAATTGATGGGTTTGCGATCACGGGTGCGAGTGGGGGGGCTGGAACTGTGCCGCTTAACTTATAAAATAGCTACCTACAGTGACATGAGTGCAGATGGGTATACCCAATGAGGATTTTCACCCATCTTTATGTTCGCGTGTAGTTATCAGCACAGAGTTTGGACGTTATCTAAGTATAATTATGGTAGCTATGAATCATAATCCTCATGGTGCTCATAGAAGATGAATAATTGGTAAAGTGATGACTAATTGGTAAAAAGAAGTTATAAACCCCCGGTTCAGTAATAATGAGCACCCAAACGTTCCATTATTATCCAAATGACTGCCAAACACCCTTCTATTATGACCTAATCACACGATGATGTGAATTTCCCATAGGAGGTGACCTGGGTGTAATCCATAACACGCTCCTTTTTGCTTTAAAGGTGCAACTACTCACATGTCACATTATCAAATTGGATCCAACCTAGCTTTAAATTGATGCATTGGAATCTTTGGAATCATGCCTGCTTATCAGAGCTGAGCTTGGAACCTGTCATTTAGGGGGCCACACCCAAGAAGCACGCGAAATCCATACCCTTTTGGGGCCACATATAACCCTCTGTGGCTTTCCTTCCTGTATAGTTAAGCCTGAGTTTATACAATGGATCAGTTAATGCACGGACCCAAAATAATACGAGTTAATTTAGCTACCCATGGCCAGGCCATGCAAACACAAGCGCCAACCACCTACGTTCTTCCATGAAATGCAAGCAACGTTGACGTACCTGGTGCGAGATTCCTGTTCACAATGTCCATGCAAAGGTTGTACTCGGCAGATCTCTTTGGTGAGCGAATGGAACTCAGGCCACGCTCCTCCCAGTCACCCAGGATGGCAACCTCTGCCACCTGGTTATGGCGAGGGTACCTGCCATTCTCATTTGCGGCTCGAGCAAACTGCCCTTGCCGACCTGCAAGGTGGTGGTGGGAAGTTGACAAGATGACAGTGAGAAAACTTTTCCCCAGAGGCACTGTCTTCCGTCTGACTTGCGTAAAGGCAGCATAGGCAGTGGGCTTGATTTGAGGAAACAAAAACGAAAAAATGCATGACACACTAAGCGCATTATACCACAAGGCTGCAAGTGCAATGTAGCGCATACTAGTACAGCCATTTCTGTTCCTGGCAGCAGTTATCTATCTGAATGATGCAGATTTATATATATACGGAGACAGCAAGGCACTTGATGCACTTGACAACAAATTCTTCACCTCAATGTTAACACATGCTAGGTCAACAATTGTAATGACTTGATCAAAATCTTATATTGCTGAAACCAACACTGAACTCAACACAGACCTCAGCACTATAATTGTACAGCAGCGCGTTTTGAAACGCAAATGACGCAACTTTGTTTTTGTACGAGTTAGTTTTTAGCATGACCCAGGTCTGAGCGTCTTTAACCTGCACATTATTCTCACGTGCACCAAGTGTTTTAACCGAGCAGTGTATAACACCTCCTCTCACCTGCTGCCGACGGGTCTGCGCCCTTGGTGCCCCCAAATCCACCCCCAGCTGCGATGCTGGCTGGCCCCCCTAAGCGACCTGCAGAAACAAACAGAGGCGTATTTACTTTTGACACGCACAGTACCACAGATAATATGCAGGCAATGCGTGGTAGCACTCCGGGACTGCAGCTGGTGCTGGATAGGCACGTATGTAGGATGGCACGTAATTAAGTCACAAGTAGGTAGGTGAGAAGGAGCCATGGCAACAACCACTCAGGGGTATTGTCTTCCGTCTGACTTGCGGAAACCATAGGGAGTGGGCTGGATTTGAGAAAACAGAAAACGAAAGAATGCAGGACCGGCTAAGCGCATTATACCGTAAGGCTGCAATTGCATTGTATCGCATAGTACAGCCATCTCCGTTTCTGGCAGCAGTTCTTAATCTGAAAGATGCATTTTTATATACAAATAAATATATATATACGGAGACAGCAAGGCACTTGATGCACTTGACAAGCAACAATTCCTGACCTCAATATTAACACATGCAAGGACAACAATTGCAATGACTTGATCAAAATCTTATATTGCTGAAACCAACACTGATACTCAACACAGACCTCAGCACTATAATTGTATAGCAGCGCGTTTTGAAACGCAAATGACGCAACTTTGTTTTTGTACGAGTTAATCTTTAGTATTTTTCAGGCAGTACCACTCAGACACTTTTACTTTGTCTGTGCTCCATAGAAAGGAGATCTCCCAACTCACCACGATTCACGGCTGCGATGCACTTTCCCTGTGCATCGTATCCGTCCTTGTACATGGTGGTGCGACCCCCTCTAGCACCTACAGAGACAAAATGTGTTTGGCAGCATGTACGTATGCTTACACATGCATGACACGTGCAATGGTTAGCCTG
>Ga0307968_1000594_pt1:0-5000 | contig 26582 bp, 34 predicted proteins | sample OrgLakmetagen650_FD_201834 | JGI IMG/M metagenome (GOLD analysis project Ga0307968, IMG submission 201834) | Saline water microbial communities from Organic Lake, Antarctica - #650 | ecosystem: Environmental > Aquatic > Non-marine Saline and Alkaline > Saline | place: Antarctica: Organic...
AAAAAAACACACACACTCTCACACACACACACACACACACACACACACACACACACACACACACACACACACACACACACACACACATACACACACACACACACACGTGCACGCGCGCACACACACACACACACTCACACACAAACACACACACACACCTGTGCGCGCGCACACACGCACACACACACACACACATGCGCACGCACACACACACACACACACACATATACATACACACGCACCTCACCCACAAACACACACATGTAATTATACACACAAACAGGCACACACACATACACACAACCATACACAGAGCCCACATATACACACGCACGCACATGCACACAGGGATGCAATCGCACCCTCTGCTGCCATTTTGCAATGAAAAGGCCTGGATAAGAGGTATACCGACAGCAACAGCTGTGACTACTTCATGCAGCAGCTGCAGCAGCTGCAGCAGCAACACGATGGCAGCTGTGCCTCACCATCTGGACAGTTGCTGCAGCAGAAGGGGAAGCCCTGCCACAGCTAGCACTTCCCATTGTCCCGCGTATGCCATTCGCCCCACAGGCAGGCTACGTGTGAGGTGCTCAGCGCAGCGCAAGCCAACAGTAGTGGAAGCAGAGACAGAAATTGAAGAAACAGAAGAGGACGGCTTTCTGGATGATGAAGAGGACGATGATGGATTTTTTGGGGAGGGAGAAGAGGATGAGGACGTGCTGGGCTTAGAAACAGATGATGGCATGCCAGGAATCAATACAGGTGTACTGAGTTGGTCTCCTTGGCATCAGCTAGCTGCCAGCTCTGTACATTGCGTGGTACATTAGTTACTCACAACAGTGATTGAGAAGTGAATTTGAAGTGCAGCCGGGTTGTGCTGGTGAGAGTACATTGGTGTAAGTACAGGTAGCATCCTACTCATTGTTCAACTTTAAATGTGCACATGACACAGGGGGGGAGCAGTGGGCAGGCGTCTCTTTAGAAGCAGCAAGGACTGTGCTGCGCTCGCCTGCCATGGAGGATATAGAACTGTACCTTTTCAAGTATGTGTAATATGTATAGGTGTGAACGCTTTGTCTTTTTTGTGAAATGCAGTGTTACATGAGCGCCACACTGTGTTGTACCTGGACTAGTGCAAAAGGCTGCTTAAAATTCAATGTCAAGAAAAGACGATAATATAGGCTGCGTTTGGACACAAAAGGCATGCACGCGTCCCTTGAGTAAGCGCGCTCTCTTTGGTGCAACCAGGTTGTTGCCAGGCAAGAAGCTGGACATCCGGTTGGACCGTTTAACTGACAAGTATGGATCACCGAGCATCGACGACATCGAAAAGTTTTCACGGTATGGCGCCCTTCGTACTCTGTTGTAGTGTAAACACACAAGTCCACACATCCACATCTGTTTGTTCCTCTGTAAGGTCTGTGGCCCCAGGCAGCAACAGCTTTCCAGTTTGATTCTACATTCTACATCTTTACCTCCCTGTGTTCATGACGTTAGCCGTGTCACATCATTCTCAGCCTCAATCGCCCGTTGTAGGGTACAGCCTTCCATTAAATCCAGTCACCTAATACCCCGGTCTAAGCCCATATATCTTCCATGCACTCCCTTCTGTCTTGCAGCTTGCTCTACCAGCAGCTGATCGTCTCCATGGGTGAGGAGGCAGCCAGCGAGGTCTCTCTTGAGGTGCGGTGTGTGTGTGTTTGTGTGTGTATGTGTGTGTGTGAGTGTGTGTGTGATATTATCAAATATATACATGTACATGTTTTCTATTTGTATAGGGTGATACATGCAAAGTGCGCAATCTCAACCAGCCTCAGAAACAGGAGCCTCTTTCCAATTAAGCACTTTCCGGCATCTTGTTCGTGGTAGGCTTGTTTTCACCTCACGTGGCCAGGACAGCTGTCTATCAGGCCACACCGCAGCCCGATCAAATTACTGTTTGGACCAAGCATTTCGCTCAGATCACCAACTGATCTAGCAATTGCCCCTTTTTAGTGCAACATAAAATATATCAATGTGATTACCCAGGTGTCCTCTCCTGGGGCAGAGCGCACGCTTGCCCTTCCTCAAGACCTGGAGCGATTTGGTGGGCTGCCCTTGAGGGTGGAATATTGCGATAATGGTGGTACCCGTATGAATCAGGTGTGTGTACATGTGTTTGTCCTTGCTTGCGTTGTAGCAAGCAATCCAATATTACCGGCACCTGTGAGGGTGTAAATAGTCTCTGGTCATGTGCAAGGTTCAGGCCAGGACTACTTGTGTTCCATGTTCTTGTAAGATGCATCGACTACGAGGATAGAAAAGCCTGCATCCTCTATAAGTTTGAAATCCTGCACCGCATGTGCTAACATCACCGCATGTTTTTGAATCCCTCGCATTAGTGCAAAATGGTGTGTTTCTTCAATTCATTGTTCGGATCTTGATCAAAACACCCTAGGCTTCCCCCCCGCCCCCAATTAGGCCTGCTTTCAGTTCATGACAAATTGTTTCCCCCTCGCATGGCTCTCATCGCTGAAATTTGCAACTTGAGAATTTCTGAAACGCGCAATGGTTACAGTACAGAATGACAGAAATTGGAGAAAAGTAATTACGCGTTGCTGGCTTGATGAGCTTATTTTGCCCTATGTTAGGATTCCAGGACATGGGTTGAAGTGTGAAACTGGTTTATACGGCAGGAGTCCAGACAGGAGTGCACGTGTTTGCAACTTGTGTGAAAACAGGGATATCCAAGATGAGAAACATGTAAATTTCCTGTATGGGCACCGGACATTTACGGCACCAGTTCAACCATTTATTTGAAATTATTTCTGACGATGATATCAAAGGTTTGTTTTTCAACGCAACTCAGACTTTTGCAAATTTATAACTGCAGCTGTCAATCTTTTTCATTGAGTTTTTTGTTGGGACCTGTAGGTTGAGCAGCCATGCCAGACTGGAGGCCTTCGTGATCCAAACTAAACTAAACTAGACTTTGCCCTGTGTCGTGTCAGCAGTGGTATTGCCAAGCTGCTGAGTAGCCTGCCAAACTATTGAATACGCCATGCTAGCTCGTCCACCATGATGCTCTGAAATCGTGGGTAATCCGCCAATTTCAAAAGGCATTACTAGGACCTTAATTTATTTTGCCTATTTGCTTATCACGCACAGGCGCTCCAGCTCGAAACTTATGATGAGTCTAGTGGTGACACAGTGTGGAGGCTTGCGGAGGTGCGGGCCAATGCACCAAGCAAAGGGCGCGGCATGAACAAAAAGCAGAAAGAGGCGCGATTCGAGATCCCGATGGCGAGCGTATCTAGAATTCGAGTTTTTGTCGATTTTTGAAGCCTCTTCCGGAGCACCGTGTCAATTTCCGCAGTCTTTCTTTTTTGCCTGATTAAGATTTTGATTTAGATTCACATGCATGGGGGGACAATCTGCCAGACTGTTCGGCTGATCGGCCTGTGACTGGTCGCCCTCGTCTGGCAGTCATTTATAAATCCATAAGGCAGCTCAGACACAAAGGAGAAAAGCTTGTTGTTGTGTTGCAAGAGGAAATCGTAAACCACCTGGGCACTGACTTGTTGACGCATTTGAAATAAGGTTGCTCCACTGAAAAGTCATCCGAAAATTGACTGAATAGGTAAGCAAAATTTCTCCTTAGAGCACAAACGTCTGCGTCTCTACACGTCAAAGAGGCATGCATGCGCTTCATCTAGGATCTCCTCACAAGCACAACGGTCACACAAAAGAGAGTTGTCATGATCCCATATGCGCCCTCAGCCTAAAACAGCTGACATATTGCAAGACATGTTGAGTTAGACCCAAATGCATGTGTCTCGGCAAACGAAGAGGTGCACGCACATTGAGATAAAACGGCACTGCAAAAAGAGATTGATATATTGCCAACTTGCTATTTGTGTCTTCTTGCGGGTTCAATCCTTCAACATTTCTCCACACTGTCTGCAATATGTGCCTGAGATCATCAGTGAACTCTTGTATAGAGATGCAAGTACCCTGCCGCACTGCTTGCACAAATGCAACCCTTGAAAAGCATCTATCTAATAAATCTCTACACATCTGCCCGGGCTTGCTGCTGCCTTGTCTTTGTGGGCTTTGCTGATCTCATGGGACGCAATGTTTTGAAGCTTGCACTGGAAAATGGCTGGACAGATGCTGCAGTGAACTTAAAACCAGTTCGTTCCGTCCACCTCCCCATCACTCAGCCAATCCTTGCGCTGTGGCTGTCCCTGAGGGGCTAGATGCTCAAGCCACTGAGCTTGGAACTTGTTTGTGGGCCCCTAAGTACTTCCCATCACTTTTCCTGGCAACTCTGGCCTTTTTTGGTGGGGGGTTTTCGCTCATTTCAACATAATCATTAAATAAATGTTTGTAACCGTTCGGAAAATTTTTGGAAATTGTGGTGTATGAGGGCCTTCGACGGCCCTTTAAGGGCCACGGAACCGTTATACAAAGGGGCTCATCGACACCCCCAAAAGCTTGATTTCATATCGATTTCAAATCTCGGAAACCTATGTTTTCATATCGCGATATGATCGATACGGTATATCGCACTATCGATATGGTATATCGATATGGTACGCACTATCGATATGGGATATCGATATGGTATATTGCACTATCGATATGGTATATCGCACTATCGATATGGTATATCGCACTAAAAAAACACTGCTGCACACCAGCCATTGTCGCTGCATGCAAAAAGTATTTGGAACAAGTTCACTAGTGAGGGCAATTGTTCGATAATGAATCAGCTTGAAAGAAATAGTTCATCAGTCGTAGACATCCAGCAGGATGCACTTAAGCCAGCATGCACTGACGACAGCCCCGTTTTCGCTGCCCACATTGCACAATTCTATCACTGCACTGCAACGCTCTTTTGTGCACCCTCCAAACTCCTTGTAAGAGGGAATCGCAGTGCAGTCAGGGCTTTTTCCTGAGAGCGGAGCAGCTGCAAGCAAAACGATACTGACCAAACAAATATGTGTCTGCACCACACT
>Ga0307968_1000594_pt1:7500-26582 | contig 26582 bp, 34 predicted proteins | sample OrgLakmetagen650_FD_201834 | JGI IMG/M metagenome (GOLD analysis project Ga0307968, IMG submission 201834) | Saline water microbial communities from Organic Lake, Antarctica - #650 | ecosystem: Environmental > Aquatic > Non-marine Saline and Alkaline > Saline | place: Antarctica...
CTCTCTCTCTCTCTCTCTCTCTCTCGCTCTCGCTCTCGCTCTCTCTCTCTCTCGCTCTCTCTCTCTCTCTCTTTCTCTCTCTTTCTCTCTCTTTCTCTCTCTCCCCATTTAACGTCACTCCCAATTTTCACGTGTTGTGCACAGTTTATGGCAGAGATCTTCAAGAAAATGGTAGCCCAGTCTCAAGGTGGCTCTGGCTGTGGTGAGAATGAACACGTTGATAAGTGCATTAACTGTCCTGCTCTGGCACTTTGTGCAGCTTTCCGGAGGATCAGAACTTCCAACTTGGTTACTTCAGTAAGCATGCAGTTCAATAAAATGTGTAGCATATGTAGGACAATCAAGGCTGTATTTCTGCTCTTTGACATGCATATCCCTTCATATACAATTGGCATATCGATGCTTGCTTACGAGAACCTTCTACCTGTTTGCAACGTCACCCAGGGGACAATGGCTGCTCCAGCTGCCCGCCTGGCATGAACATGATGATGCCCAACTTGCCAGCTCGTCCCACTACTCAGCCCCCGGCCCTTATGGATGGCCCCACTGCACACCCCATGGAGGCAAATGGTAGCACAAGTGGCAGACCAGCTGATGACGTTGCTGCTGAGCCCTTTGACAATGCTGGGCAGCAGCGGGTGATGCTTTCTGAGGAGGAGCAGCTTGCATTCTTCAAGAGCCTGCAACGGAGCTAACAGGCGTCCGTCCTCCTTGCGCACCTGTCTTTCTCTGTCGCGAAGTAGCTGTTTCATAAATTTTTCACAAAATGCCTTTTTAAGTTGTCAGTGCTTGTTGTTTTCAGTGCTTCAGGGCACTATAAACAGCTTAAGCAACTGTGGTCTATGCCTGAGTCTGCAGACAAAAAATTACGCAGGCAGTGAAAAACCATTCCCCACATTAAATAAGGAAATGGAGCCACTTTAGTACCATGTACCGTGAAACTCCTCCACCAAAAAGTTAAAAAAATATATCAATGGGGATCAGATAAGGTTAGGCTTTTATGCCTGGCTTACAAGGTTTACAAGGTTTACAAAAAAAGGCCTCATGCCTGGCTTACTGGAATAATCTAACAGCAAGCATTCCTTGCTGTCTGGAGTTCAACTGAAGTTACGGAATCAAGCACACTTTCCAGATCTGACCACAAAAGCCAAAAGGAGTAGTACTGTCAAAAATCAGCCTTCCCATACGTGTTCTCCAGCTGGGATGCTGGCTGGTGCAGAACCCTTACTGTTAATGCTCTGTTCAGTATCAGTCTCTACTTGCTTGCTTGTCAAACGACCCAGCAAGCTTCATCAAGGCATCTCGTCCGAGTCATCATCATGATTGTGTTCCAATAAGGTAAGGTTACATCGATATATGCGTCAGACAAAAAGCCACAGTTGAAATTTGTGGTTTAAGCGGTTGAATTTAACCAAGCGGTTGATGATTTCAACCGCTACAGTTGAAATGCGGTTGAAATTAATTGCAAATTCACACAAAACCGCAGTTAAAGTGCGGTTGAAGCGGTTGACATCAACCGCGGTTGAAATCAACCGCTTCAACCGCACTTTAACTAATTCCTGTTTTGTCTGACGATAAGCCTCTGGGAGGCATCTGAGCGGAAGCTTGGAAAAAGGCACCAAACCAAAAAGATACTAGGAAAAATCAAGGGAAAAGGGCTAGGCACTTGGCCACAAAAGAGGCAACACCATGAATATCTGGTTGGTTCAAAAAAGTCCTCAAACGAGTTGGGCCACCTTCATTTTGAGGTGGGACGACCAGCTGGCGGTGCTGTGTGCGAAGGCTGACAATATATTCATGCGGACAGTCCAGCAAAATGTGTTCCTCATCCTGAACAGAGTGCCAGTCACATTTGTCACAGATCCTGAGCTCATAAGGCCTTCTATTCCTGTTTTGACGCATTCTTTGGACCAGAAAGTTATGGCCGGAAAGGCGAAGGCAAGAAAGTGCATGGCTAAGATTATTGGAAATACCCAAGCGAAGGTAGATAGGTAAACAGGCTTGTGATTTCTTTTTCTGTCATCCCACCAGCCAGGAGCAATCCCCAAAGGTACACCAAAATGTGTGTGATAAGTCCTCATAATTCTTCTGGAATGGTGATTATCATGTGGTGTCAAATTATCAAGTTCTCTCCAGCTCCTGATGATATGTTCGCGCAAAGTGAGCTAGAGCTGTTCCAGATTGATAGACTCACGAGATCGTATGGCGTTCAAAAATTGCTGAGATGTAGGGAAATCTTGGAGTGCGTGCAAAACCTGGTAAGTCCAGTATCACTTCTATTTGCAATTAGAAGGTCAGCCCGCACAAATTTCTCAAGAAGAGGATTGTTTGAAGAGTTCTAATCCTCTAAACTGTTCCAGAATCGTATGATGCATCTAAACCGATAGAAAAAATGGGCATCTGACCTGTTTCGGGAAGCACGCAGTGAGTATCAGTACTTTTCTTGACACCCAGGAGTCTTCAGAAAGCCCAGGTGAAGGACGTGTGCAGGGGTGATTTTTGAGGAATCATATGTCAGAGAAGAAGTGGCCCACACTTGACAAACGTACAGACCGGCAGTCAAAGCAAAGACGTGGAAAAGCCACAGCATTCCTTTAATCTATATTAATACCCTTGCTATCACCAGTTCTGTAAACTCTGGCTGTGGCAGACCTGAAGTTGTCTGCCATCGTCGTAGCAGCTGTGTGCATGCTTCCATCACGAGTAAGAGTGGTTCCAAGGTATTTGAATTGAGTGACAAGTTCCAGAGGTGTGCCATTGTTTGTGAAGGTGGGGGGCGCAGGTGCCTTTGCTGAAGAAGACCATGACTTTCGTTTTATCAGCGCTCAGCTTAAGCCCTTTGAAACGTGTGTAGTCATAGAATGTAATCAGCTGGAACTACATAGTTTCAACCGTGTTTGAAGTGAGAGCAATGTCATCAGCACAATCACAGTGAGGGATCTGAACTTAATCTAGGGCAGTGGCAGCACCTATCTGCACAGTTAAGAATCTGTGCATGTCATTATTATAAATAAAGGGAGTACAGAAAGGGACTCAGAGAGCAGCCCTGTTCATGCCTCTGTTGGGCGCAACCTCCTCAGAAGTTTTTTCGCCATATATGAGAAGGTAAATGTATCCTGTGTACATAGCTTGAATGATGTCCCTCAAATACTGCGGAGTCTTAATAATTTGCAGGTGTCTCCAAGCAAAGCTTCTCTCTTGGAACACTGTTGTAGGCAGCGAAGAGGTCCAGAAAAGCAGTGTACACCTTCATTTTGTTTTTATTGCAGTCGCAAGAATGTGGCGAAGAATATAGAGGGGTTGGTTGGTGATCCTTGTTGGGCAGAAACCAAACTGTGAGACTGGTGTTTAATGTTCAGCAAGAGCCCAGTTCGTCAGCAAGTCCAACAATCCCTGACCACGTTTGCAAAAAGTCTATAGAAACAGCCATTGATAGCAAGCAAATGAGAACTTTTGGGGGAATGTAGTTGGACCTTTCTTGTGCAGAGGCAAGATTTTGAATTTGTTTCAAAGATGTGGGGTGACACCGTCTGACAGGAACAGGTGGAGTGCCATCTTGTTCGCTCGACAAGTCACTAAGAAGGGGAAGCAAAACGTTTTCAGTGTGTCTCTTACCACGATCACCCTTAAACGTTTTCTCTGCGTGTTTGATGAAAGAAGCAGATAAAGGATCAAAGCCTGGGCTGGACTGCATGTTCATGTTTGAAATGTTTTTCTGGATAGTGGTAGCCAAAGTATGTATAGGGGGTACCTCGTATACAGGTGCTTGCTCGTTGCTGCGTTAAAAGGTAGTGTTCATGCTCCTGTACCTGCCACCAGGGCCGGGTGGGACTGAAATATCAGAAGGAAAAACTTGTTCAGATCGTAACTGGTTACTAAGTAACTGATGCCGTGTAAATAAGTTGGATCGTCCAGGTAGCACGCCAGGAACGCTCACTTGTGTTTCACAAAATGTGATTGAAGGTGCTCAGTCCATGACTCAGCAGAAATAGGAAAAATGTCAGACCGTTTGTTCGCAGTCATCAGCTTGTACACCTCTGGGCTGCAAGCGTCAATGAGTCCAACCATCTCATCTGCCTTCTCTTTTTTTAATTGTTATTTCCTCAGCCTGCAGCAAGTAGAGCATTGGTGTTGTAGCTCAGCAAAAGGTTGGTTGTGTTTTTTGTTCCATTTGAAACGTCTTTTGTAATCACGGCACGTTGCGTCATACCAAGGGGCCATAGGAAGGCCCAGCTGCATTCTGCACGACATTTGTCTTGCTGTCATACCAGTGGCATCAGCAGCAAGCGTAATGAGATCTAGGAAGTGTTTGTAGCAAGATTGATGTTCTTGATTGCGTATAGAGTTCTCGATTCTCAAAGAGTTAAGAAGCTTGCCTCCAAGCTCCTTGTGCAGTCTGTGAACTTTGCTGCTAAATTTGTCCATACCAGACGTGCCCTTTCCAGTACTGTTATCAACTCTCATCAGGAGCCGGTTTCAGGCCAAGCCTGCATTCCTCCTGATCCCCATTGATTTTTCCTTTCCTTTTCGCGGTGGAGGAGCTTTATGGTACTTGATACCAAAGTGGCTCCTTTTCCTTAACTAATGTGGGGAGTGGTTTTCACTGCCTGAGTAGTTTTTTCTTTTTTTCTTTTCATATAGAGTTCCAAAAAGATTGGAGGACAGTCTCATTTTGAAGCATGTGTGAAACAGACGCGTCTTTGTGCTCACCCTTCCAAACCACATGTTTTCCTTCCCCTCTCCTCAGAATTGGCCTGGAAGCCACAGATTAATGTGCTTTACCTATGCATGTTACAGTAACGAACACTGGCATGAGAAGTGGCAATTAAAAATGGCCACCCCCTGCCATAGTTCAGTTGGGGAGGGGGGGGAGGTGGGGGGTGGAGGGGGCTGGTGTTGGTGTTGCGTGTAGGGGAGCGTGTTCCGGTAAATAAAAGATGCTATAAGGTTTACAAGGATTACAAAGAAAGGCCTTCAGTCAAGAAGTGCGACTGCTAGCCTGCTCATAAAACGCAACTAGTTCATTGAGGAAAAAACAAAGCTTGTTATTGTTCTGGCTCAAGAAGGTGAACACATCGTGAGCTCCTGTTTGGGGAAACTTGGGGAAACAGAGGTGCATATTTCCTGCGGAAAGAAATCATGTGGGGATTGGCGCAGTGGAAAAGGACATGCTGCTCATCTTGGATGTCATCGGCATCACACAGGTCACAGGTGGGGGAATTACATGTCGCTGTCTCAAAACGAAAAGATGCTATAACTTTAAGCAGCCAGGGAGTGTGAATTTTATGAAAGAGTCAGTTTGTGTGAGCACTATCGGCATGGATTTAGATTTACATGCGGTGACCTTCAGCCAGACTGTTTGGCTGATTGGCCTGTGACTGGTCCTCGCCAGTCAACTATAAATCCATAGTAAGCTCAAACACAAGAAAAATGTTGTTGTGATGCAAGAGGAAACCGTAAACCACCTGGGCACTGACTTGTTGTCGCAAATAGGTTGCTCCACTGAAAAGTCATCCGACTGGATAAGCAAACTTTCTCCTTAAAGCACACACGTCTGCGTCTCTACATGTCAAAGAGGCATGCATGCGCTTCATCTAGGATCTCCTCACAAGCACAACGGTCACACAAAAGAGAGTTGCCATGATCCCATATGCGCCCTCAGCCTAAAACAGCTGACATTTTGCAAGACATGTTGAGTCAGACCCAAATGCAAATGTCTCGGCAAACAAAGAGGTTGTACGCACATTGAGATCAAATGGCACTGCAAAAAGAATGATATATTGCCAGCTTGCTATATGTGTCTTCTTGTGGGTTCAATCCCTCAACATTTCTCCACACTGTCTGCAATATGTGCCTGAGATCATCAGTGAACTCTTGTATAGAAATGCAAGTACCCTGCCACACTGCTTGTACAAATGAATCGCAACGCCGCAACCCTTGAAAAGCATCTAAGACCTCAAAAAGCAGTCCAGCAGGGGGGGTCACGTGAATGTATGCTCAGATACGCTTTCAGCACCCTGCTTCATTTCTCAATGTTGGACTTGAGCATGCTATTATACAACTTGACAACAGAGCTGATGAACCAGTAAAACTGCGGTGGCTCGTGTCCACACTCCCTCAAGACAGCCCAATTCGTGATGGTACGCTAAATACCCAGCGTGCCCTTCAAAAAACTCATGTGTCGCACTTGCAAATCACTCGTCACGGTGAAGACCTTATCCTATTCAATTAACTCAGTGCCCCACACCTGGCCAGCATACATACCGGCTGGGAGCACATAGATCTTCTCAAGCCACAGAGACACATATGGCCTATCCACCAGAGAGTTCTCACGTACAAGCAAACTAACAGACCCGAAAGTAGATGCCATAAAAGGACCAGCTGCGTGCTTAGAGGACTTAATCATGCTCATGCGCCTGTAAAACATCATACCCATATACTTAAAAGAATCTTCTTGCGTGTGCAAGCGGCACTCTCCCAGCATTGAACACAGGCACATTTGAAACAGATAATTGAAATGAACCACCTCAGACTTTGCAGTATTGATAATAAGGTACTTTCTCTGAGCATACAGTATGCATGAACGGGCGAGCAAGGTTTTTGCGTGTTTACATAGGTCCAGCAGGGGAGATAGCAAACTCCCTACTACAAGGATTAAATGAACCGTAAGTTGCAAAATAGAAAGGAAGCAAGAGAGGCAGGCTGGAAGAATAGAAGAAAGTAGGGTGGATATCCAGGTAAATGGCGAGAAGGGCAAACGTGTACATGAAAGGTCAAGCATGGGAAAGAAAGAAAGCTTGTGTATTTGGGTGCCTACGTAGCAACAAGGTTTAGGGAAACAGGGCTAGTAAGGAGTACAAAGGCAACGGGCTGAGGGCACGTCTAGCTACACAACCTTGAGGCATCCAACTTAAAAACCAGGGAAGCTAAGAGTTCGACAGGTCAAAAGCAGCTAAGCCATTGCGATGACTGGTGCGCCAGAACCAACTCCAAACACAGCCCATGAGAGTAAAAGAGGCCACCTACAGAAGCGCAGCTGCGCCAGCATGTCACTTTTAACGTTTTGAACCCAAGATTAGGGAGGCGAGAAAGGAGGACAGTAAGCTAAAGGCTTAGACAACAAGAAACGGACTGTTCTACTAAGAGCCGAGAGCAGGGGGGAACTACAGGCCGACCTAGACCTAGAGCAAAACGGGGGGCACGCTAGGATGGGAGCTGCAGTGAAACAGTCAAATAGCCGTTCGGCCTAGCCTAGCATGAGCAAAGGGGTGAGCCTGGCCTAGGTCAGAGAAGCTGGAGGCACTACCTGCATCGCTTCAGGATCGTTTGCCATCAGAGTCAAATCATCAGCATACACATGTGCGTCGACGCACAGAGGAACCAGTTGTACCTGTGACAGCGCCTTGAACTCCCTCTGCAATCTCTTCAACATCATTAAATTACAGAGATAAATGGATTAAGAGAGGATGAGTTTTGTTATGTTCTGCACCGCTTAATGGATGCAGGAAAACCCAACATCCCACCTATGTTACGCGCGGTATGTGGTATATGTACCCAGTGATACAGAGAATAGACATCAAATCGATAACCCTTTTACCACGTTACAACCTGGAAAATAACAAGGTCAAGGTACAAAGGGGATCAGATGGTTGAGAGGCACAGGTCTGCACACCATTAGAAGTATTACTCCCATGCAGATTATCTTGGGGTTTGCGGTTGCTGTTGCTCTTGGTTTGAATGCTTTTTCTTGCCAAACTGATGGCATGTAGGCTAATTATCTCGTAAGTGCTATGGCATGCAGACCCTTTAGGCCTAATTTAAGGCTGTGCAGTGGAGCTTGTCGCTCCTATTAATTGCATTGGTTTTGCAGTGCCGTATCAGAGAAAGCGAGGCTATAGCAGTTAATGAAGTTCTTGTGCCTTTTCAAAGTTCTATGTGTTGGATGGGAGAGGTGTCAACACGCACAGTAGTTTATTTGGGTGCGTGTTTGGTTGTATGCCTCTTGGTTTCACAGCTTGGACATAACCACCCCTTGGTTATCTGTGATTTAAGACATGTACAACCGTGATGAGTATGTCTTGAAGGATGGTGATAAGACTGCTCGTGTGCATCCGACTCGTGGGGTTAAACAAGGTTGCCCCCTGTCTCCCCTGCTTTTCTCCCTTTACATTAACGATAGTAACGACATTGCTGAGGGGGCATCAGGGGCTATCACCGGAACCGCGGGTGTGCACGTCTCACATATGTTGTATGCAGATGATCTGACTTTGCTGACTAATGAGCCCCGTGATATGCTAATCATGCTGAGTCGGTTGGCTGTGTACGCCAGGAATAAACATCTAATTGTCAACACTTCCAAGTCCGAAGTTGTGCATTTCAACTCCGCGGGTGAAAATGTTCCTGTTTTTGATGTTAGCGGTGCCACCCTTCATCACAAAGATTCTTTTAGGTATCTGGGCATGGTTTTCTACAGGACCTTAAACATGGCTAAGTCTGCTGAACATGCATCCCGTCCTATTCTTGCCTCTGCCTATAGGATACGTAAATTTGTGCATGAACACGCTTTGGCAGACAGACCGCACACTTATTTGTGGCTTGCTAAAACGTGTGTTATTCCTGCATCTGAAGGGCACGCTAGGTGTGAAGCGGTCTACCCACTAATTGGGCTGTGCTCCAAGAATGTGGACATGAACCGCTGCAGATAAACTGGTTTTGGTCAGCTGCCAAGCATTTCGATAGTATGCTTAATACCAATAGTGTCACTTTGCAAGGGTAGTCCAGGCTGATCTCAATTTAAAGCCTCGTTCAAGTGCCTGCTGGACAGCTCAATTGCTGAGCGCTTTTCAAAGACTGCATGGGCGTGAGTTGTATGTACGAGCTGTTCAAACTGGGCTTACTATTCCCATGCAAGATTTAACTGCAGATTTGAAGCATAGAATGAGAGGTGTTTGGAGAGACACTGAGTTAGTGGACCCCAACACGCACAACAACAAACTTGCCACTTACCATTCTTGGGTTACCATCCCTTTTTCTAGAAATGAGCGTATACCGATTATTGTACCATGGTATCTTCATCTTAATCTGTCCAAACATGTTATGCACAATGTAAGTAGACTCTGCTTGCGTGCGCATACTTTGAAAGTTGAAGCAGCAGCGTGGCTTGAAGGTGGTTCTCGCGTATGTGACCAGTGTCCTGGTGAAGATGAACATGTTCAGAACAAGGTGCATGCTCTTTTATTTTGCCAAGACCATCGAGTTTGTGAGCTGAGGAAACAGTTTTCCTTTCTATTAACACCTTTTTTTGAGGACTGTTCAGCAGCCCAACCCTTTTTATTTGTCGCAACAGGTCAACAACCTACTTGTTCATGGTTACCTTTTCTAGCAGAACATTAAAATTTTCCATTTCTTTCTGAGCTTTTGGATTTATTTGTGGCTGGCCGAGACCAGTCAGCAGCCGATCAGCCAAACAACCTGGCTGAAGGTCACCCCCCATTGTAACCATTGGTTTCACAGCCAGGACCCCTGCCTGGGTATAGATTGGCAGGGCCATCTGCCTGCTACTAGATTACGGGCAGCTCTCCTTGCGTTATTAGCAGACCTAGTTCGGTACATGTATTTGTTGGGTTTCTTTGGGGGCATGCCATCAGCGGTTACTACTTTTTATCGTGTCTTTAAGGTTAGCATTTTCCAGTTGCGTCACAGCCCTTTTTTCACTTGGTTTGTTTTGAGGTTTACCTCGTTCTCATAGGTTGAGCAGCCATTCCAGGTTGAATGCCTTTGTAATCCAAACTAAACTTGGGGGCATGCCATCAGCGGTTGCTGAATCGCGAGCAGAGTTGAATGTATCCTGTAAAATGCTGAGCGAGGCGTTGAGGGGTGTGAATTCCATTTGTTGTATTGTGCCACGGCACCCCTTTGGCTGCTGTTTAAGTCGTTTGTGTGGTGCCGCAGTGCATACCTAAATTTCAAGAATTTGATGTCCAGCTTTTCCGTTTTTGTATTGCAGCAAGAATCTTTCCCATTGACAACAATCAGCAACAGCCGACTTCATGCCAAGCGCACCGAAAATGAAATAAAGGATCAGCAGATCCTATACAGCTCTTAAATTTCAACAAGATTAATTAAAATAAGGAGCTTATATGAATTAAGCATCGCATTAAACCACGAGCAGTAGCTCCATTGAATCATGTTTTGTAAAAAAAACAAAACTACAGTATGGAAAATTGAGGAACTGCAAAGGCTTACGAAGAGCGTGCATTCAAATACTTACTGCACCTAAGCATGTGTCGGTAGCAGGAACTAACACACTTGCGAAAAGCTTTGCTATAAGTGCGCCAAGACAAAAAGAAGAAAGCAGTGCTTTTGACAACTTACTTATTGCCAGTACATAGTAGTAGGAATGAAGTCATTAATGTACTAAGATGATAAATGGAAAAATGCCCCAGCAGTGCATTACTATGTTAGGGAGGAGAAAGGAGCAGATGGCCCCTCTGAGCAAGCAAGAAGAAACCAAAGGCAGCATTGAGAGCGTCTCTCCAGCCGTACACTAATATAAAGGGCAGTTTTATACAAGGAACTTAAGACAGCGAGTTTCAGTATGTGTGGCGTAACACCTGCGACAGCAGTAGCGGCTGCCACAGCGAGTGCACTTGTACCTGCACAAGGAAGTGGGCAAAAAGAGGTGAAATAGGTAGAAAAGGACCGGAGGAGAAGGCAAGCCAAGCATTTCTTTATCCTTTTTGGCCTTGAGCCACCTTAGAGCTTTCCTTTCTTCCTTGCAATTACAATAGAGGTAAATTTCATGGGGGAACATTTGGTGAATTCCATCTGAAGCTTCATGGACCTAGACAGCTTTCGTGATTTTAGATTTGAAGGCAAGTTAATTGTTTGCAGGGCTTTGGGGAGTTGAGGGGAGAAAAGGGCCTAACTAAGTGTGCGAAGGCAAGAAAAAGAGGGGCGCCACGACTCACGAGGACATGTTGCCACACACGGAGCAGAACTTGCGTGGGGCACCACTTGATGGGGGACCAGCAGATGCGTTTGTATAGCACGGTAACCCTTGGGGCAAGCGTTCCATCATTGCCTGTGTGCGATGTACGACAGAACATATTTGTATTCAGCTTATTAATGCCTGCTCAGGGGAATTTATTAGTGGTTTCAGCTAAGTTTGTCTCTGCTTCCCTTGCGGGAGGAGAGCTGCACTACAGGGCGTACAATAAAACTATGGGGTCGGGCTTGATAAAAAGAAGGCAAAAGGCTGAGGGGGGGTAGTCCAGGTATAATTGTATATTGACTTTCTACAGGGAAAAAGGAGATCCAGGGTTAGAACCCCGACCAGGCCTGTGTTTATTCTTCTTTGCCCCATTTTCTTTAGGCTTTCCTTGTCGTCCCCATGCAGCCCCCCCCTTCCCAGCTAAACTGTGCCAACATCCATATTTTAGCAAAACCTCCCCAACCACTTTATTAGTCAAACCCCCTGAAAGTCGTGGTAATAGGTAAATTCTCCCATGGTGTAACACAACTTTCTTTAGTCTCTTCCCCCTGTGTCTCTTTGTATGGGTGCCTCTTACTCACAGACTTTCCCAACACCCCTGCCCCAAATTTGACATTATTACATGCCACTTTAATTGCTTATATCTTGAAGCAGAAGTCAATCGCTGCAAGTTTACGATTGCACTTTTTCCCTGCCAAATTGGGTGCAAAATAAGCACCGGGACCCACACAGCTCACTCAGAATGCAAATATTTTGCTTAGTTCAATGGTGCATATCTAGTAGCAAGTCTGTTGCATTCAGGTGGGGTAGAGGGAACTTTGAATTGGATGAAAAGGTTGATTATACTGTTATGCGGGAATTGACAACATGGGAATGACCACCTTTTAGGTATCACGAGTTCATGTTAAATATGTGTTCTAAATATTCAATGCATTGTGAGCTGTGACAGATATCTCTTTTGCCATAAATAATGGTACTGAAAGGCCAATTTCCAGCGCATTGCACCGCACTGTAAACTATACTGTAATTACAACATGTATATTACAATCATAGAATTACAGGATTACTGTTGTAAGTTTACTTTTCTATTAGTTTACAGCCGTGCATCATACTGTATACCATACAGGTACATTCGTCAATAAAATGTTAATGCTTGTGCTGAAACAAATCCAGTACAGGCAAGTAATTTAGAAGCCCTTTATCGAAAAATGAAGGTATCCACCTGCAAAACTCAACAATGTCCTTCCATGGTACAACAGCCTAAAGGTTATGTACTTGATCACAGGCCCTTCAGCTAAGCTGACCTACACAATTTTTGCGTAACAATAAGCACTGAGCAGCATCAATCATACAAGGAACAACATCGTGCAAAACATATGGTTCCATGACCTCTTTCCTGACAACTTACGTCTTCTAAAATACGCTGAAAGCTTTTTGGTGCCCGACCTCGGTCAATCCCGCTGGTACGTGTCACTTTGCGCTTAGCGCTCCCTCCTTGCTTTTTCTTCTTGCGCTTGCCAGACATCTCCACCTCTGTGACGGTGGGGTTTTTGGCAGGAGCAGTTGGGTTATGGCAAAGGGAGTCATACAGGGCAAGAGAGAAATACGAGCCATTCGTGACTGCCATTTTTATGTCATGTATGTGCAAAAAGACACATATATATACACACAATATCATTAAAAAGCATAGATATGTTTACGCAACCCATCTGCCATTTCCGCTTTTTTGATCTGTGCCTACTCTACCGAACCTAGTTATTCAACTTCTTTTCTTGATCTGTAACTACTCTACCAAACCTCGTTATTTCCACTTTATTTTGACACACGCATACATTCACAGAAGCAACATTCCCCGAAGTACCAACGCACATCTCTGCAGCCACTAACGCATGAATGCGACACACGTTTCTTGGGAGTTATCAACCATACATCCGACTGTCACTGTTGCTACTGACCCATTTTTTAGTCCTTGTAAGCAATTTCACACGACCAATCTAGTTAAATACATACACAAACACTCACGTCAACCCAGCCCCCATGACAAAGGTATCGTCACACAAACATAAACACGTCCCATTCCTTCAGCTACCTTCCCCAACAACACCTCCCCAACAACACTTAAATGCCTCTGACATACATAACTCACACACTCATACACAGGCAGCCACACGCACACACATACACACACACGTACAGACACATGTACACGTACACAAACACACGTACACACACCTTCCTCCTCATCTTCGTCCCCAGCTACCATAAACTCCTCATCGTCACTGCCAGCACCACCCTGCTCCGCCCCCAGATCATTGTCAGCTTCTAAGGCCTCCAGCCGAGCCTCTGTGGCCTGAGCAGTAAAAGAAACGTAGAGTTATGGTGCAGGTAAGTACCAATGCGACGAGGGTATCAACTTCTAGGCTTCCAATCAAACCTTTGTGGTCTGAACAGGAACAACACCTTGCACATGGCCTGAAGAGCAACAGAGGCAGCGCCACGTTGGTGGCTCATTATCGCTTTCAAGTTTGACAGTTGAAGTCAAGATCGTGCTTGAGTCAATATCCTCTGGCCAGGACAACCCTCATTGGAAAGAGTGCTACAATCTCTGCTACAATTAGCGGAAACACGGTGGGTCACTTGCGCAACAAGCTGCAACACAGCTCCTGTCACTCAGACCATTTTCCCCTGCATTGAAATAGGCTCTGCAGCATGTGCAGTTCTGCCACGCCTTGATACTGATGAATATAAATCAGGCCCCTTTCTGTTTTACCTGCTGGCGTGTGGAGTCATCTATTGGAGCCACGTGCTGCGAAACCTTCCGCTCACGTAAGTTACGCCGCCCAGGCCCACCTGTTGGCGTTCAGTAATATTCGCGTGCATCTTGTGTGAGGGTGCGCGTGTGAGCGTGTACGCACATGTGAGTACTGTGTGATGTGCAAGAGTACAATTGTGGATTTGCTTGTGGACGTGCGTGCGTACATGCGTACTTAATGGCTGCTGTCTGGTGTGTGAAAGTGTGTGTGTGTGTGTGTATGTGTGCATACGTGCAAGTGTGCATGTGCGAGCTCAAGCATCTATGCATGCGTGCACAATGCACGAGTGTGCGCGTTTTAATTGTATGTTTGTGTGTGCGCGTGTGTGTGTGTGTATGTGTGTGTATGTGTGTGTGTGTGTGTGTGTGTGTGTGTGTGTGTGTGTGTGTGTGTGAGTGTGTTCTTATGCGTGTGTTAGTGCGCATGCGCGTGTGTGTGCGTGTGTGTGTGTGTGTGTGTGTGTGTGTGTGTGTGTGTGTGTGTGCGTGCATGTGCGTGTGTGACGTATGTACGTACCGCCTGAGCCCATGCCTTCTACAGTCCTACAGTGTCGCTGTCACAAGGCCAGACACAGTCACCTAATTATCAATTTCTGCTAATAAAACAAACGAGGTGCACTCGGTCAAAAAACTGCTAAGAGTTGTCCTTTTTATATAATTAAGCATTTTCAATCGCAATGTCCAGCCAGCAAAAGACGGGCCATGTCCCTGAGCTGCTGGTGAAAAAGCGCAAGAGGGATGAGCAGTGGGCTGCTGAGCGTGCGGCCGCAGCGTTGGAGTCCCGCAAGCAGGCGAAGACCAAGCGCAAGGACATCTTCAAGCGTGCGGAGGAGTACGTGAAGGAGTACCGCGAGCAGGTCGGGAAATGGGAGTGGCTGATTAGTTGTGGGGTCCCGGCAAGCACCCACCCACCTCGTACCCGGCACTCTCACCAGCTTGTCCCAGTTGTAGCAGCAGCAGCATGCTACTGGATGTGCCAGGGCTAGGCACATGGCCAGCAGCAGTCTCAAGCCGTCGCCCTCCCTGCTTGTGCATGCAGGACAAGAGCCTGGTCCAGCTGAAGCGGGCTGCCAAGGCCAAGGGTGGTTACCACGTCGAGGCCGAGTCTAAGCTCATGTTCGTCATCCGCATCCGTGGTCTCAACAAGATCCACCCGCAGGTGCGGGGTGTGTGCGGGAGAAACACTTTAACACTTTTGCTCCTCCTCTGATTTGACACTCTCTCTCTCTCTGCTCTCTGCTCTCTTTTCGACCGACGCAGGTGAAGAAAATCCTTCAATTGCTGCGCCTACGACAGATCAACAACGGCACGTTCTTGAGGGTGGGTTGCGGCCAGCTTGACAACTGTTCCTCTTTCTCTCCTTCTCTCCCGGGACAAGTGTGCCTCCACATCAGTATGTGGACAGTAGCTGCAATGTTTTACAGCAGCAGCAGCAGCAGCACTAGCACAGCAGCAGCAGCAGCAGCAGCACAATGAGGCAAAATAAAGCACACATCCTCTCCACTGTGGGCAAAACTCCACTTGCACATGCAAACATCTCTCCTACTCTGTAGGTGAACAAGGCCACCATTGGCCTCCTAAGGCGAGCTGAGCCCTACATTGCCTACGGGTACCCCAACCTGAAGTCAGTGCGTGAGCTCATCTACAAGCGTGGCTTTGCTAAGGTGTGATGCGCAGGAGCGCGCGTGCTCTCTCTCTCTCTCTCTCTCTCTCTCTCTCTCTCTCTCTCTCTTACACACACATACACACACACAAACACACATTATTACCTGTCATGGACAGGCATGCATGCAACAAAGTACAGTCATGTACCTCTACACATCCCTCATGAGTTGGTTAACCATCCTTACAAATTGGTTGCATGCGTGCCCTTGCGAATGGCAACATTTTTCACAGCACTGCATGGCATGCGTTTGTACACACACACACATACACACACAACACTTCTTCATGTGCACATGCATACGCATTTGCACACTTGTTCATAAGGTGATGCTTGGTATTTAAACCTGAGCATATGCGCATTAGATTGCTCACAATAGATGCATTGGCTGAAATGAGCACCAATAGATGTATGTGAAATAAGTCTCTAATTTCCTTGTTTCCTGACAGGTCAACAACAACCGCATCCCATTGACAGACAACAAGATCATTGAGGAGGTAGGTTGCCCTTTGTTTCAGGTTCAACCAACAACAATCCTTTCGCTCCGAGCAGAAATTTGGAATGAGGCTTGTTGTGCATTTATGATTGAATCTGATGCCCATAGCAGGTTTTGAGCTTGCGGGGCCAGGATTTAAGTGTTTTAAATTTGTAATGGCTGTTGGCACAAGGCACCCCACATGGCCTTCTTGCAAGCCAGAGTTGAGTTGTAAAAGCGCAATTGCGTAAACCGTGGACCCACAGTGATGCCTGTGAGCACATGTGCAAGACTTCGGTTTGTTGTTTGCTCTTTTAAAATGCATCGTTCACCGCCTTAATCACCTCACATCGCAGCACTTGGGCAAGTTCAACATCATCTGTATCGAGGACCTCATCCACGAAATCATGACCGTGGGCCCACACTTCAAGGAGGCCAACAACTTCCTGTGGCCCTTCCAGCTTTCCTCAGCAGGTAGGAGGGAAATGATCAGGGAAATTCGACATGAGTTTGTGCTGGTTCTCTTTCTGGTAAGCAGTGGTACTGACATCTTAATCAGTGTTGTGCTAGTACGGTCAGACGGTATGGTACGATTAGGACGGTACGGACCGTCTTTTCTTAAAATACGGCGTCCTAGCGTATTTTGGTGACTGTAGCTTATTGTCTAGACGGTAAATTACGGTACGGTTTACGGTACAGTGCCAAGCTGGCACTGCCAGTGCAAAAATGGCCTCAGAATGGCCTCTCTGCCCCAAAACTTCCCATTTTCGCTTTCCGGTGTGCTCCTCCCATGTGCTGACGCCACACAATGCTTCCATGAACGACCTTGAGGCTGGGTTGGGGCTGCATCAGCTCGGGGGCTGGCGCTGCCAGTGCAATTTTGGCCTCAGAATGGTCTCTTCGACCAACACTGACGGGGTGCACCTCCCGCATGCTCCTCTCATGTGTTGACGCCACACAATCAGTGTTGTGCACTTTATGGTTGACGCCGTCAACCGTCATTTAACGGTCAGGTGTAATTTACGGTTTTGACCGTCAGAAACTAATCCTCAGGCGTAATTTACGGCGATTTTAATTTTGACGTCTGACGGTCGGTTTTACAGTTATTTACGGTGGGAAACCGTCAGCAGCTGGCCAGGCCGGGCCAGGCTCGACTGACTCAGGGCCACACTCTCTTGGCCTGATTACCGGAGGACATTTTATATTTATATCGCAAATCGCACATGTTGTTTGTGGGGAAATCGGAGCTTGAGTTGGCACTCTGAGCCACTGAGTACCTGACGCCGCACCGTTATTTACAATTTCCCACCGTCAGTATGAATTTCACCGTTAATAACGGTTATGTGACGTAGACGTCATTTAAGCGCCGTAATTAACGGTGCCATTTGTGATTGACGCCGTATGTGCACAACACTGCACACAATGCTTCCCTGGACGACCCTGAGGCTGGGCTGGGGCTGCATCAGCTCGGGGAGAGGGCCCAGCAGTAGCTTGCATGGAAACTCAAATTCGGACGCAGTACTTAATTCCTGTTCAGTAATTTGTGTTTTATTCATTAATAATTGCACAAAGAAAAGAAATGTCACGGGTCGAAGTTGGAGCCAAACGGCCAAATTACAGTCAAAAATGTTCTGTACGGTGGCATCGACCTCGTACGGTTGGGACTGTAATTTTCAAACAGACCGTACTAGCACCGCCTTGTACGGTGCAAATTCGGTACGGACCGTCTAGACGGTCAAAAAAGCCAAAAGACGTTGTAGTAGCGCAACACTGATCTTAATATTCAATTTCTGTTGGCATGCCAAAGTTAAAGTTCAAATGTACCCCAATTTGGCCTGATGATCATGTTGTGCTGCAATCCTTTGTCAGGTGCACCTGCCTACAATTTGTTAATTTCATGGGATGGATAGGTCCCCCCTGGTTCCTATAACTTGAAAAGTTGGTAGAACAACGATTTTCTAAAAGGTGTGCGTGCATGCTCCTCTAGAGGAAATTTCCAGTTCTCCTTGATTCAGGCCCTCCTCGTATTTTAAACCCATTGACATTGCTACTTATTTGCTTTGTACAACAATTCTCACACTCTTCACCTGTGGTGGAAGTTGTTTAGAGGAGCATGACACACCGTGCCAGTTATACAGAAGGTATCAGAGGGGGGCAGCTGAGCCCCAAAAATTGGCAAGCACAAGAGGTGCAAGCTCAGAGCATGTAATCTAGGTTGATACTTTGATGGGCGTGGATTTTCACCCAAATCCCCAAAGTTCGGTCCAAAATTGATACAGTGGTAATTCGCTGCAAAACTCTCATGAAGGCCTCGCCAGGTGGTCAGGGAGGGAGCACTGCTTAATTCCCATTTGTCGGAAAGGGATTTAAAATTGTTGCGTTTTAATCAACTGGCCTGTCGTTTTCAAAGTTGGTTTGGATAAAAAAGGGCGTTCAGAAGTCCCCCTTCTGCAATGCTGCCTTCCTGCCTTAAGCTCCAACCTGAAGAAGGCGAGCGAGCGCCTTGCAAGGCAGGTCTTCAGCCACTCCATGGCATGTTGAGGTACTAGTTTGTCCAGTGAAAACCAAATTTAAACATCATAGTATTTTTTTTAGGTAAGATATGTTAGCATAAAGCATGAGGTGTTGGGACCAAATTTCTTTTTTGCTTTGCATCCGCAGTGGGTGGCATGGACAAGAAGCGCATCCACTACGTCGAGGGTGGCCAGTGCGGAAACCGGGAGCTGAAGATCAACAACCTGGTCCGCAGCATGAACTAGATAATTTTTTCCTTTTCACTCGCTCTCCACTGCTCGGTTTTCCATGTGTAAACCCAAACCGCCTTGCTTCTTTTGGTCCCAAACGATTTGCAAGGTTCACAAAAATAGGCATTTATTCAAGAAGTGCGACTGCTAGCCTAGCCTGCTCATAGAAAGCAATTAGTACAAAATTTACAAAGGTTTACAAATAGAGGCTGATGGTAATTGGCTGGTGAAACATAATCAACCAGTGTCGAAAATTGAAACTAAATCAGACACAAACTTGAGGAGTCTGTATGAGTCTTGATTCAGGAATGCATTGATCTCAAAATCAGTGATACTGTGATGACAAGCCAAGAAAGGAATAAATTCAGAGCTCGAAGGAGCAAACGCACGCAGAG